>CERN01004034.1_pt1 | contig 244365 bp, 214 predicted proteins | sample 530761 | NCBI WGS metagenome assembly CERN01 (sample SAMEA2620947, study PRJEB7988) | marine metagenome | isolation source: saline water (ENVO:00002010), including | reverse complement strand
CTCGCGGGGCCCCGCCTCAATCGATATCAAAGCTGTAATACAGGTCGACCGAGTTCTCCAGCCGGCTAACCACCTCCAGCCACAGGCGCGTCTGCAGGTAGAGGCGCGCAGTCAGCACATTCACCGGCTCGTAGAGCCCCACCCCGTAGGACAGGTAGAGACGCTCGCCAAGGTAGCCGCTGACCGTGGCTGCCGTACTCTCCTCGCTGCCCTGGGTGCCGAATTCGATCTCGCTGACCCCCGGCAGGCGGTTCAGGCCGGATACCAGGGCGCTGCGATTGATCAGGCCGGTCCCCAGGGACAGGGCCAGGGCACTGCCGTCGGTGCCACCGCCCGCGTCGAGGCCCCGGCCGCGCACCAGGTAGGAGAGCGCCTCGGTCTGCGAGGTCACCGGGTCGGTGTAGATCTCCAGCTGGGGCTGCTCCAGGGTGCCGATGACATGCACCCCCGCGCGCAGGTCCTCGGCGCGGATCTCCCGGGAGGCGCGCAGATCCAGCTCCGGATTGCCCGGCAACCCGGAAAAGGCCACCCGGCCGGGTTGCACCGACAGCCGCTGGCCATAGGCTTCCAGTTCGCCGCCCAGCACCTTGAGGTTGCCAAACAGCTGCAGGGGGCTGCCCGGGGACTGCTGCAGGCTGAGGTCGCCCCCGACGCGAACCTCCACGTCCTTGCCCTGCACCAGGAAGCGGTCGCGGATGCGCAGGCGCAGGCGGACATCCCGGTCCAGCCCCTGTGACTCGCGGATGACCTCGCCGCTGTAGTCCACTTCCACCACATCGCTGGACAGATCGACGCCGCCCTCGGGCAGGTGCTCGTAGGCGAGTACGCCCTCGAGCACCTCCACTTCCCCGCGCAGGGTCACCAGCCCCGGGCGCCAGCCCAGGGAGAGGTCGGGGCTGATGGTGGCCTCGGTGTCCGGCGGATAGAGCAGCCGGTTGCCCTCCCCCCGCAGTGTCAGTGACGCCTGCAGTTCGGGCTCCAGGGCAAGCTCCCCCTGCCAGTTCAGGGGGCCTTCGCCGAGGCTGCCCTCCCCGCTGACCCGCGCACTGCGTCCCCGGAAAACCAGTTCGCTGCGCGCCGCGAGAAGGGCCGTCGGATTGCCCTGCAGGCTGAGCCGCCCCTCGCGCCACTGCAGTCGACCATCCAGCTGCGGCGAGGCAAGGCTTCCCCCCAGTTGCAGCTGGCCATCCAGGTGCCCCGCGAGGTCCGACAGGGGCGTGATCAGGGGCTCCCAGGGGGCAAGTTCGAGGGCGTCCAGTTCCAGGCTGCCACGCAGTTCCGCCGCCTCGCCGGGCGTGCGGGTGGCCTGCAGCGAGACCCGCGGGCTGCCGTTCTCCACCAGCTGCGCCGTGACAGCCACCCCCCCATCCCGGAGGGCGATGGTGCCGGCCAGGCGCTGCCAGGACCAGCTGGCGGACTCGCCTTCCGCCAGCCAGTGGGTCAACTGGCCGTTCTCGCTGCCTAGGCGGGCCTCCAGCACCGGGGGCCGATCGGGACGCCAGGACGCGGACAGTGCGCCTTCCAGTGGACCCTCCAGGGTAAGCCGGGTGGGCAGCAGTGGGTCGAGTACCGCGAGCTCGCCGTCCAGCTGCACTCGGCCCTGCCCCTCCGGACCCAGGGTCCAGGCCTCGCTGCAGAGCGACAGGCTGGGCAGATACCAGCAGTGGGCCGCCAGCTCGCCACGGGATTGCGACCAGTCCAGGCTTACCCCGGGATCGGTGCGCAGGGGCCCCAAGGGCGTGTCGAAGGCCAGGGACTGCAGGCGGAACTGCCAGCCGGCGTCCTGTTGACGGGCCTGTAACGACAGTTCCCCCTCGATCACGCCGCGGCTCTCCAGGGCGAGTCGCGGCGCGGTGGCCGGGCCCTCCAGGCGCAGGGACAGGCGCTCCAGCGCAAGTCCGCCCAGTTCGGGCCCCTCGAGCAAGAGCGTGCCGGTCTGCATGCCCTCCCGGTTCAGGGCGAGCTCGGCCTGTAGGCTGGCGGAGGGCAGGCGGTTCCCGGCCCAGGCAAGCCCCTCGGCATCGCCTTCCAGTCGCAGCGTGCCCAGCCCCCCGGAAAGCTCGCCGAGGAGCTGCAGGCGACCGCGGGCCCCGGGCTGCCAGCGGCCCAGCTCGGGCACCTTGAGTGCCAGTGCGGCGGCGCTGTCCTCGCCCTCGGCACCGGCCAGGGCCAGGCTGGCACCGTTGGCCTCCAGCAGCAGGCGTCCCTCGCGGATCCAGGCCTCGCTGTCGACCTCCAGGTCCCCGCGCAGGGTGGCTGGCAGGCCATTGATATTCCCCGCCAGATCGGCATCGCGGATACTCAGTGCCCAGCTGTTCCCGCGCCAGTGACCCGCACTGCGCAGACCGCCCTGAACCTGCCCCTGCAGGTACTGGCTCAGATCCGGCAGCTGCAGGGCTTCACTGTTCAGCTGCAGCTGCCAGGCAATGCCCTCCCCGGCATAGTCCAGTTCTCCCGCCAGCTCGAGCCGGGCGGGGCCCTGCTGCAGGCTCAGCTGCTCGAGCTGCAGTCGTCCCGCGCGGTGCCCCAGGGCAGTCACCAGGGAGAGCCGGGGATAACCGGGCAGTGCCAGCCCCCCCTCGATGCGCGCCGATTGCTCCCCGAGGTCACCCTCGACGCGCAGGGTCAGGGCCTCCGGCAGGCCGGGCGCGGGCAGGTCTTCGGGCCACTCGGGCAGTGCCTGCAGATCGCTGGCGGAGACCGCCTCCACCCGCGCCTCGAGCACAAAGGGCAGCTGGCTTGCCAGGGCATCCAGGCGCAGGCGAGTCTGCACCTGCAGGGGGGTGTCCAGGGCCAGCTCAACCTGGAGCCGGGAGAGTTTGCCGTCGAGGAGCAGGGAGACTTCCCGCTCGCGCAAACTGAGCGGCAGCGGTGCCTCCGCTGCGGCGGTGAGACTGCCGCGCCAGTCGACCGACCAGGGCTCCGCCATGCGCAGCTCGCCCTCGCCGCGGGCGCGCCCGAAGCCCTCGGCATACAGGTCCACGGATTCCAGGGCGAGGGTCGCGCCCTGCCAATAGACGCCGGTCTGCCCCGATAGCCGGAGCCATTCATCGCCCTCCCTGGCGATGCGCAGGGACCCCAGGCGCAGCTGTCGCAGCTCCAGTGGCAGCGGGTTGACCACCGCCGGCAAGGCGACGCTGTCGGCGCTCGCCTCGTCCGGCCCGGGCTCGCCGCGCAGATCGATCGCCACCTGCCCCAGCTCCAGCACCTCGAGGCACAGGGTACTGCGCCACAGGCAGCGGGGATTGACCACACTGCGCCAGTCCCGCAGTTCCACCGCCAGCGCCGGCAGGGTCAATTGCACGCGATCCAGCGCCAGTTCTCCCAGCAGCTGCCCCCCGCGGTAGTCGATCGACACCGGCAGTGACTCGGGCAACCAGGCGATGGCGCTGCGGGTACCGGCGGCGGTGAACAGCACCGCCACCAGCGCGAGCAGTGGCAGGGCCATGAGTATCAGCAGGGCCAGGGCCAGGCGTCTCAAAATTCGGCTCCAATGTTGATGTGCAGACGCCAGCCCGGCTGGTCCTTGCTCAGGCTGCGCGCCACTTCCAGTTTCAGCGCCCCCACGGGGGTCAGATAGTGCAGGCCGGTGCCCAGGGCGTAGTTGAGGTCGAGCTCTCCCTCGTTGAAGGCGTCCCCGACATCGGAGAAGACCGCCAGACGCCAGTCGGGCCGCACCCGGTACTGGTACTCCAGGCTACCCAGGAGCAGGCGGTCACCGCCGAGCACAATATCCCGGGGCTGGCCGTCGCGGGTCATCACCGGGAGCGGGTTGCCGATGGACTGGTAGGCAAAACCGCGCAGGCTCTGGGAGCCGCCGGCGAAGAAGCCGAGCGAGGGGGCCAGGCGATCCCGGTCCTCCTCGTCCAGGTAGACCGCGCCCGCCTCGGCCCGGCTGACCACGCGGTGCCTGTCGCCGAAGGACATCACGTGCACCCAGCGGGCGTGCAGGCGCACCAGGTCGAGGGTGCCGCCCAGGGACTCGGAGGCGCCCTCGAGACTGTAGTACTGACTGAAGCCGCGCTCGGGGTTGACCAGTGGCCCCTCGCGCCATTTGTGGGCCAGGCTGATCCCGGGCAGCAGATAGTCCTCGTTGCCGCGCACGGGGTCGGCATCCCAGCGCTCGTTGAGGAAACGCAGGGACAGGCTGCGCACCCACTCACCGCTGCGCTGCTCCCGGCGCACCGCCAGTTCCTGCTGGCGGCTGTCGAGATCGCCGAACTCGTTTTCCTCGACCCGGGCCCGCAACTGCAGGACATCGTCCAGGGGGTGCGTCAGGGGAATGTTCCAGGTCACCCGGCCGCTGGGGTTCACCGCCGAGTACTCGAGGCGTGTCTCCTGGCTGTGGCCGTAGCGGTTGATCCGCGGGGTGCGCCAGACCATCGAGACCCGTTCCTCGGTGTCGGTGCTGTAGCCGAGGCCCACGTCGATGCTGTGCCGGGGCGCCGGGAACAACTCCAGGCGCAGGGGGATCTCGCCGTCGCTGCGCTCGTCCAGTTCCGGGCGCAGGGTGATACCGGAGAAGTAGCCGGTGCGCTGCAGGCGCGACTGGAAAGTCTGCAGGGCCTCCAGGCTGAAGGGCTCGCCCTGCTCGAAGGGCTGCAGCGCCTGGCGGTGACGCGGTGACAGCAGGTCGGCGGGCTCCTGCTGTATGGCACCGAAACGGTAGCGCGTGCCGCTGGCATAGAGCAGATCGATGTCTGCGCTGCCGCCGGTGGCCTCGACTTCGACCCGGTGTCGCTGCAGGCGCGCGTCGAAGTAGCCGCGGCGCTGGCCGAGGGTCAACAGGGCATTCTTCATCGACTGGTATTCACCGTGGTGGAACACCTCGCCCTCGCTCAGGGGCAGGGTCTCCCGGAAGCGCTGGAAGGCCGGGTCCTCAGCGGCCTCGCCGGTCACCGCCAGGGACAGCTCGCGGATGCGCACCGGCTCACGCGGGTCGATACGCACCGTCAGTTGCCAGGGCTCGCGCTCCCGGTCCAGGCTCAGGTCGATATCCGCGCGATAATAACCGAGGGCCTCCAGGCTGCGGTTGATGCGCTCGCGGGCGCCGGCGACCAGGTTGGCACGGGCGGAGGGGCTTTGCGGCGCCTCCCCCAGCCAGGCCTCGACATTCTCCCGCAGGGCACCGTCGACGCCCTCGACGCGGTACTCCAACAGGGGCTCCTCGGCCCGGGCGCCGCACAGCACCAGGCTGGCGAGCAGACACAGGCCCGCCCGCCACCCCTTACGAGGCAACATGAAGCCCGGCGCTGCCCCAGACATTGAAGCCGGCAATGCGCGGGGTGCGCGGCAGGTAGCCGGTGGCCAGATCCCCGCAGGCAAACCCCGCGTTTGCCAGCAGGCCGGGGATGTCCCGGTTCAGGTGGCAGCCCCCCATGACTCGGTGCCAGAGGGGATCCAGACGCTCCTGCCAGCGGCGCACGCCGGCATCGGGGGCACGGCCGTGTTCGCAGAAGTGCAGCTGCCCCCCGGGACGCAACACCCGGGCCACCTCGCGCAGGGCCTGCGCGGGGTCGGGAATGGTGCACAAGCTGAAGGTGATTACGGCACAGTCGACACTGGCCGCGGGGAGCGGTATCGACTCACCCGACAGGCCGAGGAATTCCACCGGGAAGCTCACGCTGGCCGCCCGCTCCCCGGCCAGCCGCCAGGAGGCTTCGGAGGGATCGACGCCGATCAGTCGCTCAACGCGCCTGCTGTCGTAATACGGCAGGTTGTGGCCGGTGCCGATGCCGACCTCCAGCACCACCCCGCGAGCCAGCGGCACCACCTTCTCTCGCTGCCGCATCATCACCGCGTTGCCACACCCGCAATTGATCAGATGGGGCAGTACCCTGTCCTCATAGAAACCCATGTAACGTCCGACTCCTCGCCAACCGGGATTATAGCCATGCGCCTGCCTGCCGCCTACGCTATAGTCTGGACAGTCGACAGGCGGCGTGCAATCCACGGGAGGATCATGAAACTGCACATCATCACCACCGGCGGCACCATCGACAAGATCTACTTCGACGCCAAAAGCGACTACCAGGTCGGCGAGCCGGTGATTGGCGAACTGCTGCATCGCATGGGGGTCGGCTTTCCCTTTACGGTGGAATCCGCCATGCGCAAGGACAGCCTGGACATGGATGACGGGGACCGCGCGCTGATTCGACGGCTGGCAGAGGCCTGTGACGAGCGCTGCGTACTGATTACCCACGGCACCGATGGCATGGTGGCCACCGCGCGGGCACTCGCCGGCATCGCCGACAAGTGCATCGTCCTCACCGGCGCCCTGCAGCCGGCGGCCTTTGCCGACAGCGACGCCATCTTCAACATCGGCTGCGCCATCGGCGCCGTGCAGAGCCGGCCGCCGGGGGTCTACATCGCCATGAATGGCCTGGTCTTCGAGGGCCACCGGGTAGTCAAGAACCTCGCCGCCAACCGCTTCGAAGCCAGCGGCTGAGGCTGCCCGGTGTTGCTGAACCATCCCCCCGGAGACGGCGACGCCCTGCGGGAGGCCATGCGCCTGCGCTACCGGGCCAGCGAGGCGGCAGTACTGGAGAGCCTTCTGCCCCACGCCACCTTCAGCGCCGCCTGTCGCAGTCGCGCCTGGGCCCGCGCACGGACACTGGTCGAGACGGTGCGCGCCACCCGCCACCAGCAGAGCGGCATCGATGCCCTGTTGCAGGAGTACGCCCTGTCAACCGAAGAGGGTGTGGTGTTGATGTGCCTGGCGGAGGCGCTGCTGCGGGTCCCCGACCCCCATACCACCGACCGCCTGATCCGCGACAAGCTGGCCGCGGGAGACTGGAGTGCGCACCTGGGCAACAGCGACTCCCTCTTCGTCAATGCCTCCGCCTGGGGGCTGCTGCTAAGCGGCCACCTGGTGGACTACAACGACGCCGACAACCCGCGCCGGCTGGGCCTGCTCAAGCGCACTCTCGGCCGGCTGGGCGAGCCGGTGATTCGGGCCGCAGTGCGCCAGGCCATGCAGATCATGGGCGAACAGTTCGTCATGGGCGCCAGCATCGAGGCAGCGCTGTCCCGCGCGCGCGCCAGCGAGGCCCGGGGCTATCGCTACTCCTACGACATGCTCGGGGAAGCGGCGCGCACCGAGGCCGATGCCGCGCGCTACTTCCGCAGTTACCAGTCGGCAATCGCGGCGATTGCCGAGGTATCGGCGGGACGGGGCCCGGTTGACAGCCCGGGCATCTCGGTCAAGCTGTCGGCGCTGCACCCCCGCTACGAGGAGGCCCAGCGGGAGCGGGTCATGGTGGAACTGCTGCCGCGCTTGCGTGAACTGGCGCTGGCCGCGGCGGAAGCGGATATCGGCCTGACCATCGATGCCGAGGAAGCGGCCCGGCTGGAGCTGTCCCTCGACCTGATCAGCGCCCTCTGCCACGACCCCGCCCTAGGGGACTGGCAGGGCCTGGGCCTGGCGGTCCAGGCCTACCAGAAACGCGCCCTGTGGCTGATCGACTGGATTGTGGCGCTGGCCGGCGACAGTGGACGGCGACTGATGGTGCGCCTGGTCAAGGGCGCCTACTGGGACAGCGAGATCAAGCTGGCCCAGGTAGAGGGGCTGGCAGAGTACCTGGTGTTCACCCGCAAGGCCGCGACCGACATTTCCTACCAGGCCTGCGCCGCCCGCCTGCTGGCCGCCCGCGACCGCGTCTACCCCCAGTTCGCCACCCATAACGCCTATACCGTGGCGACGCTGCTGGAACTCGACGAGCGCCGCGAGGGTTTCGAGTTCCAGCGCCTGCACGGCATGGGCGAGTCGCTCTACGCGGCGGTCCTGGCCGATGAGCCGGTAGCCTGCCGCATCTACGCACCGGTGGGCGTTCACGCGGACCTGCTCGCCTACCTGGTGCGGCGGCTGCTGGAAAACGGGGCCAACACTTCCTTCGTCAACCATATCTACGACGACAATGTGCCGGTCGAGCGACTGCTCGAGGACCCGGTGGATCTTGCCCGGGACTGGCAGCAGGCGCGCCACCCACAGATTCCCCTGCCCCCCGCGCTCTACGGCCCTGCGCGGCCCAATGCCCGCGGCCTGGACCTCACGGACCCCCTGGAACAGCGCCGCCTGCAGCACGCGCTGATGGCAGCCGATGCCGCACTGCCCCTGCACTACGCGGGCCCGGGACGCGCCTGCGTCGCCCGCGACCCGGCCACCGGCGCCGTCATCGGGCAGTTTTCCCTCGCCGATGCCGCGGCGGCGGAGGATGCCCTGGCCCGTGCGACTGCCGCGCTCCCCGCCTGGTCCGCTGCACCGGCGACGGAACGCGCCGCCTGCCTGCGGCGCCTTGCCTCGCGCCTGGAGGACGCGGCACCGGCACTGATGACCCTGTGCTGCCGGGAGGCGGGCAAGACCCTGCCGGACGCCCTGGCGGAGGTGCGCGAAGCGGTGGACTTTCTGCGCTATTACGCCCTGCAGGCGGAAGCCCTCGACGGGGAAAAGCCCCGTGGCGAAGCCCTCGGGGTCGTACTCTGTATCAGCCCCTGGAACTTCCCCCTGGCCATCTTCCTCGGCCAGCTGAGCGCCGCGGTGGTGATGGGCAACACGGTGATTGCCAAGCCGGCGGAACAGACCAGCCTGATCGCACTGCGCACCGGCGAGCTGCTGCGCGCGTCCGGCTTCCCCCAGGGCGTGGTCAACCTGCTGCCCGGTGAGGGGCGCAGCGTCGGTGAACAGCTGCTCCCGGACCCGCGCATCCGAGCTGTGCTGTTCACCGGCTCCACCGCCACCGCGCACTGGATCCACCGGAGGCTGGCGACGCGCCCCGATGCGCCGGTGCTGCTGATTGCCGAGACCGGCGGCCAGAACTGCATGATCGTGGACTCCACGGCATTGCCCGAGCAGGTGGTACGGGATGTCCTGGCGTCCGGTTTCCAGAGCGCCGGACAGCGCTGCTCGGCACTGCGGGTACTCTACCTGCAGGAGGATGTCGCCGACCGCATCATCCACATGCTGGTAGGCGCCATGCGCGAGCTGCGACTGGACTCCCCCGCCTGGCTGAGCAGTGACCTGGGGCCGGTGATCGACCGCGCCGCCCACGAGCGCCTGTGGGAGCATGTGCACTATCTGGACGCCACGGCGCGATTGCTCTACGCCTGTGAAGCGGACCCCGCCGCGGGGCCGCTGGGCTTTCCCCCGCGGCTCTACGAGATTCCGCGGCTGTCACTGCTGCAGGGGGAAGTGTTCGGGCCCATCGTTCACGTCATCCGCTATCGCGCGGAAAACCTGGATGCGGTACTGGCGGACATCAACAGCAGCGGCTTCGGCCTCACCTTTGGCATGCACAGCCGCATCGAGCGCAGCTGTCAGCGCGCCGCCGCCCGCGTGGCCGCCGGCAACATCTATGTCAATCGCAACATGATCGGGGCGATTGTCGGCGTACAGCCCTTTGGCGGTCGCGGCCTGTCCGGGACCGGTCCCAAGGCCGGCGGCCCCAACTACCTGCGGCGACTGCGGCGGGCGCCGGCGCCGACCGCAGTAGCGGGCAGCGCTGCGCTGCCTGCCAGCGGCGAGCGTGAAAGTCTGTTCGAAGCGGTCTCCCGGTCCGCCGCCGCGACCTGGTCGGGGCGTCTCCTGGAGGAGCGCCTTCTCTGCCTGCGGCGACTGGTGGCAATCCTGGCCGGGCAATCCCCCTCACGCACCGGGGTAGCGGAAGCGGCTGGCCCTGGTCCCCTCGATCTGCAGGGTGACCGGTCCCTGGAGCGGATGCTCCGCCTGCTGCGCCGGGCCCGGGAGCAGCTGTCCGCTCCACTGACCCTGCCCGGCCCCACCGGTGAGTCGAATATCCTGCGTTACGAGCCCCGCGGTCTGCTGCTGTTGGTGGCGGACACGCCGGATCCCGGGGGCGAGGCGCTGCTGGCCCTGGTCAGTTGCCTGGCGGGGGCCAATTCGGTACTGCTGGTGACGGATGACGCGCAGCGCCCGCTCTGGCAGCAGCGCCTGGACGCGGCCAGCGAGGCGGGGCTGCCCGCGGCTGCGGCCCAGCGCTTGCCCCTGGCGGCGCTGGGCGACAGCCTCCTGTTGCCGGACCTGGCCGGCGTGTGGATTGCCGCGGACAGTCCCCGCCGGGCCGCGGTGGCGTCCCGATTGGCCGAGCGACAGCTGGGGGGTGCCGCAGAGGCCGGCGCGGGCGGCCCCGGGCACCCGACGCCACTGCTGCCCCTGTTCTGTGGCCTACTGGCGGAGGATCTGCTGACCCTGAGCCTGCATGAGAAGGCGGTCAGCATGGATACCACCGCCGCCGGCGGCAATGCCTCCCTGATGACCCTGACCGAGCGCTAATCCGAGACGGAGCGGCCATTCTCCCGGCCACTCGCGCCCGCCTCTTCCGCATCCTCTTCGCCTTCCACGGCAGCCGCGCGCGGGGGCAGGATCAGCGAGGCCGGGCGCTCCCGCACGGCCCGCCACAGGGCACGCACCAGTGCCGGGAAGCGGCTGATGCGGGTGTCCCGGGAGCGCAGGGCCACCGCCAGGGCGAGGGAAAAACTCACCCACAGGTTGATGGCGGCAATCAGCAGAACGAAGGTGCAACCCAGCAACCAGCCCCCGGTTCCCGGCCAGACTGTGCCGGCGCTCATGCCGAGCTCGGCGGAGGAGAAGGCCACGTGGCGGATATCCAGGGGCAGCCCGAGCCAATCGCCCAGGTAGGCGGTGCTGCCGAGCAGGCAGCCAAAGACGAAATTGCTGGCCAGGGCGCCGTAGTTCTCGGCCAGGTAGTGGGCCACCCGCTTGCGCAGGCCGACCGGCAGCCAGGGGCGCAGCAGGGGGTGGTGCTGCAGGCGCGACTCCAGTTCCACCCGGGCACTGCGGTTGTCGACATAGCCCGCCACCAGTCCGGAGACAAACAGCCACAGGCCGGCGATGGCCGCGTGCACCAGCGCCAGGCTCTGCCAGGGCTGCAGGCGGTACCAGAGATAGGCCGGCTCCTCGCCCTGGAGCAGGTTCCCACCCTGCCAGGCGGGCCAGTACCAGGCGGCCAGCCCGGCCAACCCCATGGCCACCAGCACGTTGCCGGCAATGGCGATGAACTGCGAGCGCGACACCTGCAGCAAGAGCTCTGCCAGGCGCGATTCCCGGGCCCGGCCATACTCGCCCTGCTCCACCGCATTGGCGAAGCTCGCCGCGGTCATCGCCGGCTGCTTGGTGGCCACGGTGCCGCCGATCACGTGGATCAGCATGAAGCCAAGGCCGTAGTTGAGACAGACCAGCAGGGCTTCCAGCTCGGCCCCCAGGCCCTGGCGCAGGATCTGGATCTTGAGCAGGGCCATAGCGGCGATGATCACCCCGCCCAGCGCGGCCGAGGCGAACATGCGGCCGTATTCCGCCCAGGTCTCGGTAATGTAGTGCTCGCCGTGGTGGCTGGCGTTGTGGGTCACGCTGCGCGCCAGCAGGCGGCTGTTCTGGCGCCACAGGGCACCCAGGCTGTTGCGCTCGCCGGTGGCCCGGACCAGGGTTTTCAACAGGCGCGCCGCACTCTCGGTGCGCTGGCCCGGCTCCGTGTAGCCACAGATGTCGAGCAGCAGCTCGATGCGTGCCAGGGTCTGGTCCAGGCGCTCCAGCAGGTGGGTCAGGGCCACGCTGGAACCCTTGACCACCATGCGCTTGCGCAGGCGCGCCAGGCCTTCGCGGCATTGCCCGAGCAACACCCGGGCGTGGTCATCGTCGAGGCGATCGCCCTCCTCCTGCAGCCACTGCTCGTGGGCGCGCAGGATGCCGGCGAGCTCGCGCTGCTGGGCCACGAAGGCCGAATCCCGGGTCACCACCCGGGCATCCAGACGGAGGATTTCCGGTTCCAGCTCCTCGGCGGCGACCCAGATCGAGAGCATCTCCACGGCATACAGCAGGTCGCCGTGCAGTTTGCGGCGCAGGCTCGGCCACTGATCGGGATCGCTCACCCAGAGGCAGGAGAGGAAATGCACCCAGGATTCGTCGGGAATGGCGCTGACCCAGGCAGTATCTGACTGGTGGTCGAAGAGCCGCGCCAGAACGTCCCGGATGTTGTCCATGGCCAGGGGCGCGGGGTTGAGGCGCTCATAGAGCCGGTCGGCGAACTCGCGACGGAAGCCGCGGCGCGACAGGATGCCGAGGGAGGTGAGCGCCTGGAACGGGGTGGCTTCCAGCAGCCAGTCCTGCAGGCACTTGGCCAGGCGAGCATGGCAGGCCGGGTTCGACTCCAGGGCCTGCTGCAGCTCGATCATGCGGGCAATCACCCGCGCCGACTGCTCGCCCGCCGGGCGCAGCCAGTCGACCACCTCGACCAGCAGCGGCACCGCCTCCAGCGGCTGCTCCTCGTCGGCCAGGCGCTGCAGCAGGTCCTCGGGGCCGGTCATCGACCCGCCCGCTGGCTGGTCGCAGGGCGTGGGGGCATCAAGGCAGGATCTCGATAGGCGTTCCCAGTGGCACCGCCTGCCAGATCTCGTCCATGGCCTCGTTGCTCACGGCAATGCAGCCGTTGGTCCAGTTGAACAGCTGGGCGGTTTCCGCCTCCCATTCGGCGTCCGCCGGCTGGCCGTGAATCATGATATTGCCACCGGGGTCCACGCCCAGCTCACGGGCCCGGGCGCGATCCTCCCGGTTGGGGTAGGAAATGCGTATCGACTTGTAATAGCGGCTGTCGGCATTCTTGAAATCCAGGGTGTAGCGTCCTTCCGGGGTACGCTCGTCCCCCTCGCGTTCCTTGTGGCCCCAGGGCACCGGCCCAAAGGCGACGGTGTAGGTGCGAAGGGCCTCGCCGCCCCGCTTGAGGTAGAGCTTGCGTTCGGACTTGATCACCACCACCTGGTCCACCAGGGGCAGCAGTGTGGGGCTGAAATCGGCTCTCGGCAGGGCAAAGGCCACGCAGGAGGCCGCCAGGGAGAGAAAAAATACACAAAGTCGCTGTAACTGCATAGACGCCAGTAGTCGGAACCCCGGGAGAGTGGTAGTTTATTCCAGTCCTGTGTGCCCGGCCAAGCCGGGGCAGCGGGATGGTTTGCCAACCAGATTCACCACGCAAGTGGTCACACTGTCACGACAGGATCGTACGAACAAGGAGTTTCACCATGAAGTCAACGCTGATCAAAGCCGCTTCCATTGCCGCATTCACCGTGCTGGCCACTGGCTGCGCCAGCACGTCCTCTGTGGACGAAGTCCGCGCCATTGCCGAGGCTGCTCAGCGTTCTGCTGACGAAGCCAAGCAGTCCGCTGCCAGCGCCGAGCGCACCGCCGCCGACGCCAAGCGCACTGCCGAAGAAGCCAAGCGCGCTGCCGACGAGGCCAACACCAAGATCGACCGCGCGTTCAAGCAATCCATGCAGAAGTAATCGGTGTCACGCCGCGGGCCCTAGTGGCCCGCGGTTTTTTGCTCGGCGTGCCGAGTGGCACCCTCGCCCGCCATTGACCACACCGACCCCACCGGAACCGGCAGCCCGCTGGATTTCCGCAAAGCTTCCTCTGCCTGCTCCCAGGAAATACTCACATTCTCGCGGCCACTGACGGCCCCCATCAGCGCTTCCCGCAGCTGCGCGACGCGAGCTTCCCAGTCCGTCTCGCCACCTTCCAGGGGCTTGTGGGATTCCACGTAGAGCACCCCGTCCGACCAGCCGGCCTTCACCGGTTGATTGACAATGCTCACCTGGCTGCCCACCGGGACTCGCCCGAAAATGGATTCGATGTCTTCGGGGTACATGCGCACACAGCCGTTGGTCACCTGCATGCCCAGGCCCAGGGGATTGTTGGTGCCGTGGATCAGATAGGCCGGCAGCCCGAGGTAGATGGCGTGACGGCCGAGGGGATTGGCGGGGCCGGGGGGAACGACCTTGGACAGACTATGCCCCCGGGCCGCGTGATCACGCCGAATCGACTCCGGCGGGTACCAGGTCGGATCCTTGGCCTTGCGCGTCACCCGGGTGGTCGCCTGGGGTGTCTCCCGGCCATCACGGCCGATACTCACCGAATACACACCGACATGGTCGGGGCGCTCGGGGTTGTTCTCGTAGTGGTACAGGCGCAGCTCGGCGATATTGACCACGATACCCTCGCGGGGCGCGTCCGGCAGCAGATGCCGGGTGGGTAGCACCACCGGCGTACCCTCCCCGGGCAGCCAGGCATCCACCTCGGGATTGGCCGCGCGCAGGGCTTCGTAGCCCGTGCGGTACTTGCGCGCGAGGGCCACCAGGGTGTCCTCTTCGCGGGTCACCGTCTCCGCCAGCTCGCCGACCAGCGCTTCATTCGGCGCCGGCAGGGGGTAGATGCCGCTGGCGGCAAACAATGGGCCCGCCACGAGGGCGGAAAAAAGGAACAGGAAATAGCGTTTCATGACAGTCCGTGCGCGGGGTGTTGGAAGGTGCCCATGATACTCTGTGACCGGGACCGGGCAACGCGGTCGCCCGCCTCAGGAAGCGGTATTAGTACCGAGTCCGGCGAGCCGGGCCGCCGGGCAGTTGAGATAATCGGATGCCGCCAGCCAGTCGGGGTCGGGATACCAGGAGAATAAAAACTGTCCATCCTTGAGCGAGTCAACCACCTGATCGGCGACCTGCCGGGGCACCGCGGGACAGCCCAGGGAGCGGCCGATGCGCCCCTGGCGGTCAATCCAGTCGGGGGCGACGTAATCGGCTCCGTGAATCACGATGGCCCGCTGCCGGGCGGCGTCGTTGATGCCCGGCTCCAGGCCGTCCATGCGCAGGGAGTAGCCATGCTTGCCAACGTAGCTCTCCGCCGTGCGGAAGAGGCCGATACTGGATTGGTGACTACCCTCGACATTGGAGAACCGGGTGGCGCGATTGCCCCCCGAGCCCTGCCCGTGGGCCACCAGCTCCCGCAGCAGCAGACGCTGCTCCGCGAGGTCGAAAATCCACAGGCGGGGTTGGCTGGAGGGCAGGGAAAAATCGATCACAGCCAGGGTTCTCGCCGGCTCCAGACCTCCTGCCTCGGCGCAGCGGACCGCAGCCAGGGCGCGCTTGAGCACCGGACCGGAGAGCCCCGGCGCCTCCAGCGCGAGGGCTCGGGCGAGGCGCAGGTCGACAGCTCCTGCTGGCTGCGCCAGGAAGGCCAGAAACAACAACACGATCGAGGCGCGCCACAGGGGGCCCGGCAAGGCTTGGTACATGGTCTGTCCCGAGGGGTTTGTCGCAGTGTAACCCAGCCCCGGGGGGCTGGCCAAGCCCGCCCCGGCGCAGGTCTGCTATGCCTGCTGGTGCTGTGTCTCCTGGTCGGGCCGGTGCTGCCTGTCGGCGCCACGCCGCCGCTGCGCGATGCCCTGCTGCAAGAGCCCGCCGGGCCTGAGCAGGTCGGCGCCGACCGCGGTGTGCGTTACCTCCCGCCGGCGCTACTGCGCGATTTCTATGCGCAGCGCGACTGGCAGCCGCTCTGGGACAGTGCCGAGCGCCGCAGGGCCCTCGCCGAGGCCCTGGCGTCGCTGGCGGACGACGGGCTGGATCCCCGGGATTACCCCCTGCCGACAGCGTCCGAGTCCGGCAGCTGTGCGGAGCTGCGCCTGAGCCACAGCTGGGCGCTGGCGGTGTGGCACCTGCTGCGCGGCCGCCTGGTGCGCAATGCCCACGAGCCCCTGTGGCAGGCCCCGCAAACCCGGCCCAGCACAGACGCCGGCGTCCAACTGCTGGCCCTGCTGGCTGCCCACAGCAGCCAGCCCGCAGCGGCCGTGGCGGCCGCGAGACCGGCGCTGCCCGCCTACAGCGCCCTGCGGGACACCCTGGCACGGCTGCCCGCGCATCCCGAGGGCTGGACGGCCCTGCCCCCGGGTAAGCTGCTGCATCCCGGCGACCTCGACCCGAGGGTCACCGCCCTGCGGCAACAGCTCTACCACTACGGCGATCTCGCAACCGACGGCACGCCCCCCGACAGCATGCGCTACGACGCCGCCCTGGTCGCGGCACTGCGTCGTTTTCAATACCGCCACGGCCTGGCCGCCGACGGCGTTCTCGGCCCCCGCACCCTCGCGGCCCTCAACCAGTCACCGCAGACCCGCCGGGAACGCCTCGCGGTCAACCTGGAGCGCTGGCGCTGGCGGCGCGCGGAGCCCTTCCCCGACGGAGTTCTGGTCGACATTGCCGGGGCGCGCATTGAGCTCCGACAGGGTGGGCGCCCCCGCTGGCGGGCGCGCACCCAGGTGGGCACGCCCCAGCGCCCCACACCGCTCCTGCGTTCGGCAGTCAAGCGGCTGACGGTCAACCCGTCCTGGGTCGTCCCCCCAACCATCCTGCGCCGCGACACGCTGCCGGCCCTGCGCGCGGATCCGGGCTACCTGAGCGCCCATGCCATGGAGGTGCTGGACCTGTCCGGCCGTGTGCTCGACCTGGCCACGGTCGACTGGGCGCGACCCGGCGGCATCATGCTGCGGCAGCGCCCGGGTCCGAGCAACCCCCTGGGGCGGGTCGCCCTGCGCTTTCCGAATCCCTTCAGTGTCTACCTCCACGACACCCCGAACCAGCAACTGTTCAGCGGTGCCCACCGCAGCCACAGCTCCGGTTGCGTGCGCGTGGAGGATGCCCTGACCCTGGCGCACCACCTGGTCGAGACAGGACAGGGGGAAGCCAACAGCCTGCACAGCGCCCTGGAGAGCACGCGGACTCGGGAGCTGCAACTTTCCCGGGAGGTGCCGATTCTGCTGGATTACTGGACCGCGGATGTGGATGATGACGGGCGTGTGATCCTGCGCCCGGATCTCTACGGGCGCGACCCGGCCCTGGCCGCCGCCCTGAGCAGGCCACTGCCGGTGTCGCCGCTGCCGGGCTGCCGGACACCGCTGGACTAAGACAGACAAGGAAGCCCCATGCAGCTGAACCCCGACTTCTCCCCCGAGCAGCGCCAGAGCCTCGAGTCTCTGGTCGACAGCCTGCGGGAAACCCTGCGCCTGAGCGTCAGCCTGAACAGCGACCCCGCCACCCTGGAGCAGCTGAACACGCAGCTGCGGGCCTTGAATGAGGCCCTGCGCCCCCACGCCGGCCGGCGCGCGCTGGAGCACTTCAATGCCAGCCCTGGCGAGGACCTCGCGGCAATCCTGCCCTGCTCGCCGGTGACCGGGCGCTATCACCCCATGGCGCCACCGTTTCAGATACGCCGGGAGGCGCAACAGGTGGTTGGGGAGGTGACCCTGAACGAGGTCTACGAAGGTCCCCAGGGGCATGTACACGGCGCCTGGGTGGCTGCCATCTATGACCAGCTGCTGGCCATGGCCTGCGTCAGCAACGGCACCGCCGGTCCCACCGCGAACCTGTCGGTCGACTACCTGAAGCCCACCCCGCTAAACCGGCCACTGCGCTTTGAGGCCAGCGTCGACAGCGCCGATGAACGCAAGATCTTCGCCAGTGGTCGCTGTTATAGTGATGGCGAGCTGGTGAGTCGCTGCGAGGGGCTGTTTATCCGCTTTATTCCCCGACAGTAGATCGCATCGGGACCACAGGGCAGCCTGCAGCTTCTGGCGGCTCCACGACGACAGCCCCACTTTGCTTACAGGACTATAGCCATGCAAATCGTGATCGTAGGCGGTGGCGCCGGTGGACTGGAACTGGCAACCCGGCTGGGAAGGAAACTGGGCCGCAAGCACAAGGCGGAGGTGGTGCTGATCGATCGCAACCACACCCACGTGTGGAAACCCCTGCTGCACGAGGTGGCCTCGGGCTCCCTCGACGCCGACCTCGACGCGGTGACCTACCGCGCCCACGGTCACAAGCACGGTTTCGAGTTTGAGCTGGGCACCCTCTGCGGCATCGATCGCGGGCGCAAGGTGGTGCAGCTGGCCGCGCTGCTGGACGATGATGGTCGGGAAATCCTGCCGGCGCGGGAGCGTCCCTACGACACGCTGGTGCTGGCGATCGGCTCGGTGTCCAACGATTTCAATGTTGCCGGTGTCAGCGAGCACTGTATTTTCCTGGACTCCCCGGCCCAGGCCCATCGCTTCCACCGGCGCCTGGTAGACGGCTTCATCCGCCTCAATCAGGCCCTGAAGAGCGGCGACAGGGACAGCAAGCTGCGCGTCGCCATCATCGGCGGCGGCGCCACCGGGGTTGAACTTTCCGCGGAGCTGTACAAGGCACGGGAGTGGTTTTCGACCTACGGCCTGACTGCCATCACGCCCCAGCACCTCGAGGTGACCCTGGTCGAAGCCGGGCCGCGACTGCTGCCGGCCTTGAGCGAGCGCATTTCCAGCGGCGCCCGGGAAGAACTGGAGAAACTCGGCGTGCGGGTGATGGTCCACACCGCGGTGGTCTCGGCGAGTCCCCAGGGACTGCAGACCCGGGACGGCAACGCGATTCCCGCCGATCTGATGGTCTGGGCCGCCGGGGTCAAGGCCCCCGACTTCCTGCGGGCCATCGATGGCCTGGAGAGCAACCGCGCCAACCAGCTGCTGGTGGAACCCACCCTGCAGCTCAAGGGCGACGCTGCCATTTACGCCATCGGCGACTGCGCCGGCTGCCCGCTGACAAGGCCGGACGGCAGCGAGGGCTGGGTGCCGCCGCGCGCCCAGTCCGCGCACCAGATGGCCAGCGCCGTGGCGCAGAATATCCTCGCCGCCAGTCGCGGCAAGCCCCTCCAGCCCTTCCGCTACAAGGACCTGGGCTCGCTGGTGTCATTGAGCGAATACACGGCCTTCGGCCGACTGATGGGTGGCCTGGCGCGGGGCGGCATCAGCCTGGAGGGCAAGATCGCCCGGCTCGCCTATGTCTCCCTCTACCGGATGCACCTGGCGGCGATTCACGGCTGGCCGCGGGCCCTGTTGCTGGCGCTGACCGAGAAGATCAATCACTTTGTGCGACCGCGCTTCAAGTTGCATTGATAGCGGCAGCCACCCCGACGACAAACACCGCCCCCGCCTGCGCGGGGCTCGATCGAGCCCCTCCAGGCATTTCCCGGCGCTAGTTGAACACCTCGCCGGCAGCGGCCTTGTCCCGGGCAATCGCCGGCGGCGCAAAACGTTCGCCGTAGGCCGCCGCCAGCGCCTCGCAGCGTTTGACGAAGCGCTCGACGCCGTAGGTATTGACGAACTGGATCAGGCCGCCGGTCCAGGTGGGGGCACCGATGCCCATGATCGAGCCGATGTTGCCGTCGTCCACGCTGCGCAGCACGCCGCTTTCCAGGCAGCGCAGAGCCTCGATCACCTGGCGGAACAGCAGGCGCTCGCGCAGGTCCTGCTCGTCGACGTCCAGGCCCGGCTGGTAGTAGAGCTCGAACAGGCGCGGCCAGATGTGCTTGCTGCCGTCTTCGGCGTATTCGTAGAAACCGCCACCGTGGTGGCGACCGCCGCGGCCGAATTCCTCGACCATGCGCGTCACCACCTCGCGGGTCAGGCGGTTGTCGCTGAACTGGTCCAGCACACCCATTTCTCGCCAGGTCTCCTCCGCCTTGTGGGTCAGCTCCAGGCTGACCTCGTCGTAGACCGCCAGGGGCCCCACCGGCATGCCCACGGCCTTGCCCGCGGACTCGATCTGCACTGGATGCACCCCCTCCCGGAGCATGCGCACGCCTTCATCCAGGTAGGTGCCGAAAGTCCGTGAGGTGAAGAAACCCAGGGAGTCGTTGACCACGATCGGTGTCTTGCGGATCTGGCGGGCAAAGTCATAGGCCCGCGCCAGGGTGGCCTCGCTGGTCTGCTCGCCGCAGATGATTTCCACCAGGGGCATCTTGTCCACCGGCGAGAAGAAGTGAATACCGATGAAGTTGGCCGGCCGTGCGCTGGCTTCCGCCAGGCGGCTGATCGGCAGGCTCGAGGTATTCGAGCCCCAGACGGCGTTGTCGCCCAGGAGCGGTTCCAGCTCGCGGGTGAGAGCCTGCTTCAGCTCCAGGTTCTCGAACACCGCCTCGACCACCAGCTCGCAGTCGGCCAGGCCCTCGGTACCCGCCGTGGGGTGGATACGTGCCAGCACCGCCTCGCGTTGCTCGGCACTCATGCGGCCCTTGTCGACCCGTTTATCCAGCAGGCGCTGGCTGTAGGCCTTGCCCTTCTCCGCGGCTTCCTGGCTGACATCCTTGAGCACCACCTCGACGCCCGCCATCGCCGCGGCGTACGCGATGCCCTGCCCCATCATGCCCGCGCCGAGCACAGCGATTTTTTCCACGCGGCTTTTCGGCGGATCCTGGGGCCGGCTGCCGCCGCGATTGAGGCGATTCATGGCGAAGAAGAAGGTCGAGATCATGTTCTTGGCCTCGGGCGTGACCACCAGCCGGGTCAGCCCGCGGGCCTCCACCCGCAGGGCGGTGTCGAGGTCGAGGCGCGCCGCCTCCACTGCGCAGTCCAGGATGGCCTCGGGTGCCGGCAGCAGGCCCCGAGTTTTCTTGAACAGCATCGGCGCGGACAGGGTGATCAGCTGGGCGATATGCGGGCTCTTCACGTCACCCCCCGGCAGGCGGTAGCCCTTGCGGTCCCAGGGCTGGATCGCGGCATCGCTGTTGCCCGCCTGGCCGCGGATCCAATCCTTGGCTGCCGGCACCAGCTGTTCGGGGCCCTCCACCAGGGCATCCACCAGCCCCGCCTCCAGGGCCCTGGCGGGGTCGATGCGGGTGCCCTCCAGCAGGTAGGGCAGCGCCTTTTCCAGACCCAGCAGCTTGACCATGCGCACCACGCCGCCGCCCCCGGGCAGCAGTCCCAGGGTCACCTCGGGCAGGCCCAGCTGTACCCCGCGGTCGGCCCAGGCAATGCGGTGGTTGCAGGCCAGGCAGAGCTCGAAGCCGCCACCCAGGGCGGCACCGTTGATGGCCGCCACCACCGGCACCGGCAGTTTCTCCAGCCGCCGCAGGTCGCCCTTGATACTCAGGTTCTGGGCCATGAAGGCGTCCTGGTCTTGCGGCTGGACCGCCAGCAGGTCGTGCAGGTCACCGCCGGCAAAGAACACCTTCTTGGCCGAGGCGATGACCACCCCGGTGAGCCCCGTCTCCTGCTCCAGGCGGTCGACGGTTTCCTGCATGGCGGCGCGGTACTCTTCGTTCATGGCGTTGACCGGACCGCTCATGTCCATGGTCACGGTGACGATGCCGTCGGCGTCTTTCTCGTACTTGAATACGCTCATCTCTGTCGCTTCCTCTTGTCTGCAGCCGCGGACGCTTACACGCGCTCGATAATGGTGGAAATGCCCATGCCGCCGCCGACGCACAGGGACAGCATGCCCCGGCGCAGCTGGCGGCGCTCCAGTTCATCCAGGACGATGCTCACCAGCATGCCGCCGGTGGCACCCAGGGGGTGACCCATGGCAATCGCCCCGCCGTTGACGTTGGTCACCGCGTGGTCGATGTCCAGGTCGCGCATGTAGCGCAGGGCCACCGAAGCGAAGGCCTCGTTGATTTCCCACAGGTCGATGTCCGCTGGCGTGAGCCCCGCCTTCTGCAGGCACTTTTTCGCCGCCGGCCCCGGGCCGGTGAGCATGATCACCGGGTCGGTCGACAGCACCGCGGTGGCCACGATGCGCCCGCGCGGTGTCAGCCCCAGGTCCTTGCCGGCTTTTTCACTGCCGATCAGCACCGCGCTGCTGCCGTCGACGATCCCCGAGGAGTTGCCCGGCGTGTGCACATGATTGATGCGCTCGAGGGTGGTGTATTTCGCCAGGATGACGTCGTCGAAGCCCAGCTGTCCGGGCATGACAAAGGAGGGTTTCAGGCCCGCCAGACCCTCCAGGGTGGTGTTCGGCTTGATGAAGTCGTCCCGCTCGAGAATGCTCAGGCCGTTGGCGTCGCGCACCGGCACCACCGAGCGGTCAAAGTAGCCATTGTCCCGGGCGTGGGCCGCGCGGCGCTGGGACTCGAGGGCAAAGGCATCGACGTCCTCGCGACTCCAGCCCTCCAGGGTGGCAATGGTATCGGCACCGATCCCCTGGGGCACGAAACCGCTCTTCAGGCTGAAGCCGGCGTCGCCGCCCATGGGGCCGCCGCTGGAGCCCATCGGCACCCGGGACATGCACTCGATACCACCGGCGACCACCAGATCCTCCCAGCCGGAGGCAATCTTCTGGGCCGCGATATTGACCGCCTCGAGGCCGGAGGCACAGAAGCGGTCGAGCTGGACGCCGGCCACGGACTCGTCCCAGTCCGCGTTCTGCACGATCATCTTGGCGATGTCGCCGCCCTGCTCGCCCACCGGGCTGACACAACCGAAGACCACATCGTCGACATAGGCGGTGTCCAGCTGGTGGCGCTCCTGCAGGGCGCGCAGCAGGCCGGCGCCGAGGTCGACAGGCTTGACCTCGTGCAGGCTGCCATCGGCCTTGCCCTTGCTGCGCGGCGTGCGCAGGGCGTCGTAGATGTAGGCGGTATTGGTCATGGGGCTCCCCTGATTGACAGAGACGCTGCCGACAGCGTCGGTTGGCAATGATGGGGAGAGTCTGTGCCCGGGGGCAGGCAGTGACAATGATGCCAGCCGCTAAAAAAATTGACCGGAAATGACAGGCGCCCGCGGCGCCGGGGCAGCGGCGTTCCGGGCGCGGGGTTCGGGGCGCTGCCTGCGCCCCGGCCAAGGCAGTGCTCGCCTAGGCGAGTACCTCCTCGAGAAAATTGCGCAGGCTCTGCCAGGAGCGGCGGTCGGCGGCGGCGTCGTAGAGGGCCCCGAAATCGCGATCATTGGCGTTCGGGTTGGTGAAGGCATGCAGGGTTTTGCCATAGGCGTGAATCTGCCAGTCGGCACCCGCCTCGCTCAGCTCCGCGGCCAGGGCCAGCACCGTGTCCGGCTGCGCCATCGGGTCGTCGTAGCCATGCAGGCAGAGTACTTTCGCCGTGATCGGCGTGCCCGCGGTGTTGCCCGGGGGATTGAACAGGCCGTGGAAGCTGACCACGCCGCGCACATCGGCACCGCTGCGGGCCAGGTCCAGCACCGTCAGTCCGCCAAAGCAATAGCCGATGGCCGCGCAGCGTCCGGCATCGACTTCCGGCTGCTCGCGCATGACCTCGACCGCCCTGCCGATCAGCGCCTGCAGACCGGCGCGGTTTTCCAGGTGAGGCGCAATCAGGGCGCGGCATTCCTCTGCGCCCTCGCCGCGCACGCCGCTACCGAAGAGGTCGGCGGCGAAGGCGACATAGCCCAGTTCAGCCAGAGCCTGGGCCCGGCCCGCCTCAAAATCGCCGCGGCCGGCCCAGGTGTGGGCAATGGCCACGCCGGGACGCGCGCCCCGGTGGCTGTCGTCCCAGACCAGCAGCCCCTGGTAGCTGCGGCCCTCGTGCGTGTAGTCAACTTTTCGGGTCTGAAGGGTCATGCTTTCTCCTTGCTCGTCGGGATTGCTGAATCGGCTGCCGGGGCCACCACCCGCAGCGCCGGCGCGTTGTGCCCCTGCTGCACCAGGCCGTGGATTTCCACCCCGCGTCGACTGTGCTGCAATGCGTGCAGAAAACCGAGAATTTCCCGGGTAATTCGCTGCCCGGGCACCAACACCGGGATGCCCGGAGGATAGGGAACGATCTGGTCGGCGGCAATGGCCTGCTCCAGCGCGGGGTTCGGGCCCTGGCGGGCGTCGCCCAGGGGCAACAGACTGCTGGCACCGAAGTAGGCCTCCCGCGGCGGCATCACGACGGCACTGAGGGGCGGCAGTGGCGGCGGGCCCTCCTCTGCCCGGGGGCGTCCTGCCGGGCCGGGCGCGTCCGCTGCCAGGCGACCAAAAGCCTGCAGCAGACGCAGCAGTTTGCTTTCGGTGGTGCCCGGGGTGACCAGCAGGCTGAGGGTGTTGTGGGTCGTTTTTTCCACCTGGATGCCCGCCTCGTTGAACAGCCGCAGCTGGATCTCGCGGGCGCCCAGGCCGGAGCCGGAGACATCCACACTGACCTTGCAGGGATCCAGGCGAATGCCGTCGTCGAGGATTTCCGCGGGCAGCATGTCACCCAGCTCAAGTACCCGGAACACGCCGCTACGCTGGATACCCTCGCGCAGCCGACGCGCCAGATCAAAGGCGCGCTGCAGCAGGCTGAATCCCTCCAGGCTCATCTGCTTGCGGGCGACGTCGAGGCTGGCAATCATGGCGTACTGGGGGCTGGTGGACATGTGCATGTTGAGGTTTTCCCGGAAGCGGTGCTCGTCGAAATCCGGGTCGCCCACGTGGATCATGCTGGCCTGGGAGAAGGCCGAGAGCATCTTGTGGGTGCTCTGGCTGACATAGTCGGCGCCGCACTCCAGCGCGGTCGGCCTGAGTTCCGGGTGGAAGGCACCGTGGGCGTACCAGGCCTCGTCCACCAGCACCTTGACCCCCGCCGCATGGGCTTCGGCGATGATCGGCTTCAGGTCGTAGCGGAAACCGTCGTAGGTGCAGCTGGTCAGCACCAGCAGGCGCGCGTCGGGATGTGCCGCCAGCGCGGCGCTGATCCGTTGCCGCGGCACCGGCCCGTAGAAGCCGTAGCGCGGATTGACCGAGGCGGCGAGGTAGACCGGCTGGGCACCGAACAGCACCACCGCGTGGTGGATCGACTTGTGGCAGGCCTGGTCGACGATAACCTTGCCACCGTTGCCCACCAGCTGCTGCAGGATGACCTTGTTGGCGGTGGAGGTGCCGTTGGTGAGGAAAAAACTGTGCCGGGCGCCAAAGGCCTCCGCCGCCAGCACCTGGGCCTCGTGAATCACGCTGTGGGGTTCGAGCAAGGAGTCCAGTGACTGCACCGAGACCGAGAGATCGGTGTTGAAGATGTGCTCGCCCATGAACTGGTAGAAGTCACTGACCCAGGGGCTGTCACGCAGGCTGTCGCCGCCGGAATGCCCCGGCGTATGCCACGCATCCCGGGCGCTGTAGACATAGTCCTTGAGGGTGTCGGCGAAGGGGGTGCGCGCCCGCCGTCCCAGGGCGTTGCGCAGCTGGCGGCACAGGTGCTCGGGGCGCAACTCGCGACGGTCAAGCAGAGCCACCCGCCCCGGGCAATCCTCGCCCGGCGCCCCGCCGGTCATCAGGAACAGATCCAGCTCCGGACGCCGCATGCGCAGGGCAGCGAGCGCCTCGCGGCTGGCGCTGACCGCGTCGCTGTCGACCACCACCGCCTGCAGCTCGCCACTCCGCGAAGCCAGCGCCAGGGTCGCTTCCAGGCTCGCGCAGTGCTCGAACTGCAGCATTGGCCCGCGACGCTCCAGGGCGGCACAGCTTACCAGCGCTTGGCGCAGCGCCTCCGCTGCCGGCGTGTCCGGCAGCAACAGGGCCACCAGTACCCGACAATCCCGACTGATCCCGTCCACGACCACCCTCCCCTGCCGGCGCGCGGCCTAGGCCTTCGATTCACCGTCCTCTGCTACCCGAGCGCCACCACCGCGGCGGGTATAGGCTTCGGGGTCCAGTCGCCGCATCTCGGCTTCGATCCAGTGCTCGATTTCGTCCATCAACTCGCCGGGCTCGCGGCCGGTGGCGGAGACCGGCGTGCCGATAGAGACATCGATGACCCCGGGAATGAAGGAAAAAGTGCGCGCCGGCCAGCAGCGGCCGGAGGTGACTGCGATGGGAATCACCCAGGCACCGGTGGCCACCGCCAGCCGCGTGGCCCCGCTCTTGTAGTTGCCCTTGCGTCCGCGCCGGGTGCGGGTACCCTCCGGAAACATGATGATCCACTTGCCTTCGTCCATCAGCTGGCTGCCCTGGCTGGCGACCCGGGACCAGGCTTCGCTGCGCTTGCTGCGATCGATGTGGACCATGCGCAGACGCCCCAGCGCCCAGCCAAACACCGGGATCCGCAGCAGCTCCTGCTTGAACACATAGGCCAGGGGGTGCGGGGTCATGCTGGGAAAAAAGAAGGTCTCCCAGGTCGACTGGTGTTTGGCGCAGAGAACCACCCGCCGCATGTCGTCCGCGGGGGGCAGGTTCTCGGCCCCCTGCACCCGGTAGCGCACGCCACCGATCCAGCGCGCGGCGCCCATGACACCCCGCAACCAGGGCACAGCGATCATCCACCACAGGCGCTGGTCATTCACCAGCGGCGACAACAGCACCAGCAGCAAGCCCGCGGGCACCAGCGTGACCACAATCCAGATAAAGACCAGCAGAGAACGCAGCCACCTCATGTCGCGGCACCCTCACGCGTGGGCAGCCCCACCGCCTGCAGGAACTCGCCGACATTCAGCCAAGCCTCCTCGGCCTCGGGCAGCTCCGGGGTAAAGATCTGCCAGACATGTACCAGTTGCGGCCAGCTCTGCAACTCCACGGGGGAGCCCGCGGCCTGCGCCCGGGCAACGTAGCGGCGCGCATCGTCCAGCAGCATTTCCTGCTCACTGACCTGCAGCAGGACCGGGGGCAGACCAGCCAGCGAGCCGCGCAGGGGCGACACCTCGGGGACACAGGGACGGTGCCGATGCAGCCACCAGGTGAGCCACCAGAGCAGTGGACGCGGGACCCGCAGCAGCGGTCGGAACAGGGGCCCCAGCAGGACGTCGCTATCCGCGTTGCGGCGCAGGCTGGGGCTGGCGAAGGTGAGGTCCGTGGAAGGCGAGAAAGCCAGGGCTGCATCCGCCTGGCGCAGCCCCTGGTCGCGAATCCAGGCCAGCAGGGACAGGGTCAGGCTGCCGCCCGCCGAGTCGCCCGCCACCAGCAGGCTTTGCGCCGGGGACGGCCCCTCCGGGCCGTTCTCCAGCAGCCACTCCCAGGCCAGGCGAGTGTCCTCGATGCCGTCGCCGCGCCGGTGCTCCGGCATCAGGCGATAATCCAGGGCCAGCACCGCGGCGCCGGTCAGGCGCGCCAGGCGGTCAGTCATGGTGCGGTGGCTGCGCGGGCTGCCCGCGACCCAGGCGCCCCCGTGGAGGTAGAGCACCCGGTAGGCCGGGTCGACGTCCGGGGGCAGCACCCATTCACCGTGCACCCGACCGGCGGACACCGGGACCACCCGCGAGACAATCTCGCGCTCGCCACCCAGTCGATCCATGGCCTCGCGCAGGGCCCTCAGCCGAGCCCGGCCACGCAGCCCGGCGGCACTGCCCAGCAAGCTGCGCAGCAGGGCCACAACCTCGCCGTGTTCAGGGCTGGGCGGGTGCTCGGGCGCGGGCGGTGGCGGCAGGTCCCAACGGGACAGGTCCGTCCCGCCCAGTCCCCGCCAGGTCCACAGACCCAGCAACAGGGCCCCCAACAGCAGCCAGATCATGCGCTTACCTCGGCATCTCAGAAGGCGTGCATTAAAGCAGAATGCGCGGCGGCGGCACAATGCAACGGGACATTGATGACACAGACGCTATACTGAGACACTTTGCCCCGCAGTAACCCGGACTGATTGTAGCGCCAGTGAAGAAACCGCAGACCAAGGCAGAATTGCGCGCCACCCTGGAGCGGGAGATGCGGCGCTACCTGGACGCCGGCGGGCAGGTGGAAAGCGTGCCACCCGGCACCAGCGGTCGCGATCCCGATGGCTCCCGCTACACCACCACCAGCCTGTTCAACGAGCCGCGCCCCAGCCGCACGCCGGTGGATGGCGTGATTGCGGCAATCGAGGCCCGGCGCCAGGCGATGCGCCAACGGCCGCCCGCGCGCCGGGTGCGCAAGCGCGATGCCGGCGGTCGGCAACGGGTCATCTACGATGACTTTGGCGAGCCGGTACGGCGGGTTTGGGACGACAGCAAGTAAGCCCGCTCAGGGAGTCGCCCCGGCGCTGGCTTCGTCGCTCGCCAGGGGCTGTGCGGTATGGTCGGCCTCCAGCAGCAGGTCAAAGCGCTCCCGGGGGATGTATACCGTCAGTTGCTGCCCGGCGAGCAGTTCGCCGGCGCGGTATTCGCGCCCGTCTATCGTGGCCCGCCAGTCGGGAGGCACTCGCAGGCTGCGCTGGTGACCAGTGCTCCCGTCATTGTGCAGGGTCCTGATGGTAATGCGGTTCCCCGTGGTGCGGACCACTTCGATACTCGCCTTGGCGTAGAGGCGCCCATCCCGCTGATAGATCCCCTGGCAGATGTTCTCGACGTCGGGGTAGGCCCGGTGCACCGCCTCGGACCAGCGCAGGGTGGCGCAGCTGGGCAGGCGCGTGTCAATGTCGTACTGGGCGGCTGCCGGCACGGCAATCCAGAGGGCGAACAACAGCAAAAACGGCATGGCCTTACCTCGTGCGTGCTCAAGGGCTACAGTGTACAGGGGGCACGCCCGTGGCGAGCGTCCCGGTGCCGCGGGAGGGCGCAATCTGGCCACCGGCGAGCTGCGTATACAGGGCAATTGCACGAGAGGCCCCTGGCATGATTGAACTGCACGAGAAAATCGACGTTTCCCGCCCGCTGTCGGAGGTCTTCCGCTACGTGGCCGATTTTCGCAGTGCCGCGGAGTGGGACGACAGCGCTTTTGCCGCGAGTAAATGCACGCCCGGCGCTCCCGGGGTGGGAAGCGGTTTCCGCGTCAGCTGCTCCCTGCCCCTGGGCAGCCTGACACTGGACTACACGCTGACCCACCTCGAACCCGAACGGGCCCTGGAGTTGGTCGGGCACAGCCGCCTGATGTCCGTGCACGACACCATACACTTCAGCGAGCACGCCGGCGGCACCCACATCGATTACCGCGCGCGCTTCACCCTGCGTGCGCCCCTGGACCGCCTCGAGGGGCGACTGCGGGAAGGGCTGCAGCGCATGGGGCAGCGCTCGATTGAAGGTTTGCGGGAGGCCCTGGAGGACAACTTTCCCGCGCCGGAGGCAGCGCCCGACACCCGCCGCGCCGACCGCTGGCTGCTTCCCGGCCTGGCCCACTTCTCCCGCTGGGGCTATCGTCGCGGGAAGCGGCGCTGGAAGCCGATGAGCGCAGACCTGCGCGGGCGCCATGTGCTGATCACCGGAGCCAGTTCTGGCATCGGCCTGGCCACCGCGGAAGCGCTCGCGGCCCGGGGCGCCCAACTGACCCTGGTGATTCGCAATGAGAACAAGGCGCGAGACCTGCTGCGCCACCTGGAACGGGAAACCGGCAACCGCAACCTGCACGTGGAGCTGGCAGACCTCAGCCTGATCAGCGAAGTCGACCGTCTGAGCGCCTTGCTGCAGGAAAAACAGCGACCGGTGGACGTGCTGATCAACAATGCCGGGGCCCTCTTCGATCGCCACGAAAACACCCCCGAAGGGATCGAGCGCAGCCTGGCCCTGCTGCTGCTCAGCCCCTGGCACCTGACCGAGTCCCTGCTGCCCCTGTTGCAGCCCGGCAGCCGGGTTCTGAATGTGGTCTCCGGGGGCATGTACACTCAGCGACTGCGGGTGGACCGGCTGGAGATGTCCCCCGACCGCTTCGACGGCAGCGTCGCCTACGCCCGCGCCAAACGCGCGCTGATGGTGCTCACCGAACAATGGGCGCAGGATTGGGCGACGCGCGGCATTGTGGTCAACGCGATGCACCCCGGCTGGGCCGACACCCCAGGGATACGGGCGGCCCTGCCCGGCTTTCACCGCCTGACGCGGCCCATCCTGCGCAGCCCCGCCGAGGGCGCGGATACGCTGATCTGGCTGGCCGCCGCCACGGAGGCCGGCAAGGTCAGCGGCCAGCTCTTCCTCGACCGCGAGCCCCGCACCACCCACCTGCGCGAGACTACGCGGGAAAACCCCCGGGAGCGGGAACAGCTGCAGCCGGCATTGCAGGCCTGGCTGCAGCGAGCGCGCGGGGCCTGAGGGCCGACAACAAGGCGCTTGCACCGCGGCGACAGGCTACGCTACCGTAGCTTTTTCACCGCAGGAGTCGCCCCATGAGCGCAGCATCCCCGACACCTTTCCGGGTCGAGATCGATCAGGTCTCCCTCGACAGCCTGCGCTCGCGGCTGGCACAGACCCGCTGGCCCGATGCCGAGACCTGCACCGGCTGGGACCAGGGGCTGCCCCTGGACTACGCCCGGGAACTCGCGGACTACTGGCAGAATGACTACGACTGGCGCCGCTGCGAGGCGGAACTCAACCGCTGGCCCCAGTTCACCACCCCACTGCAAGGTCTGGACATCCATTTCCTGCATGTCGTCTCTCCCGAACCGGACGCCCTGCCCCTGGTCCTGACCCACGGCTGGCCGGGCTCCATCCTCGAGTTCCGCAAGGTCATTGACGCCCTCGCGGATCCGCGCGCGCACGGCGGAGACCCCGCCGATGCCTTCCACGTCGTGGTGCCCTCCCTGCCGGGCTACGGCTTCTCCGGCAAGCCGCGGGCAAGCGGCACCGGGGTGGAGAGTATCGGCCGCATGTGGGGGGAGCTGATGGCGCGCCTCGGCTACACGCGCTACGTCGCCCAGGGGGGCGACTGGGGCAGCATGGTCACCCAGAGCATGGCCCAGACGGAGGGCGAACACTGCGCGGGGATTCATATCACCATGCCGATCGTCAGCCCGGCCGCCGACACCCTGGAGGATCTGAGCCCCGCGGAACAGTCCGCACTGCAGGCCATGGAGTACTACCAGCACTGGGGCTCCGGCTACTCGAAACAGCAGGCCACGCGCCCCCAGACCCTGGGTTACGGCCTGGCGGATTCGCCGGTTGGCCAGATGGCCTGGGTGGTCGAGAAATACCGCGAGTGGACCGACTGCGAGCGCGACGGTGTGCGCCACCCGGAACACATCCTCTCCCGCGATGAACTGCTCGACACGGTCATGCTTTACTGGCTGACCAACAGCGGCGCCAGCTCGGCCCGCCTGTACTGGGAGAGCTTCCACAAGCCCGATCTGAGCCCGATCGACATGCCCACCGGCTGCTCCATCTTCCCCGGGGAGATCTTTCGCAGCAGCAAGCGCTGGGTACAGCAACGTTTCAGCCAGCTGATTCACTGGAACGAGCTGGACCGGGGCGGGCACTTTGCCGCGCTTGAGCAACCCGAGCTCTTCCTCGGGGAAGTGCGCGATTGCTTCCGCCGCCTGCGCTGACCCCACGACACCACAGGGAATCTTGCATGTACGACAAACCCGCCCCCGACGAGGAAGGCGTCTTCAACCCCTTTGCCTCCGAAGACATATCGCCGCCCTACTCCGCGCACTGGGAAGCCAAGCGGCGCCTGGCACAGGCCCTGCGGGAGCTGACCGATACGATGGTCACCAGCAACACCTCCACCGAGCACCTGAGCCAGGTGGCCGAGGCCATTGAGGCACAGACGCGAAACCTGGAAACGGGGCCGCGCCTCTACGGCGTCAAGGCCTTCATGCACTCCGGCGAGCACGGTCGCCACGGCGAGGTCAACCACGAACTCAACGCGGTGGGCGGCTGGAGCAACCCGCTGTCGCCGGGCCTGAACATGTGGGTGGAGGGCACCGAGGCCTGGGGCACTGTCACCTGCCACCACGGCTATGAAGGCCCGCCGGGCTTCGTCCACGGCGGCTTTGTCGCCGCCATCTTCGACCAGTTCCTCGGCATGGCCCAGATCATGGGCAAGTCACCGGGCATGACCGGCACGCTCACCGTGCGCTATCACCGGCCCACGCCACTGAACACGGAGCTGCGGCTGCACGCCGACCTGCAGGAAAATGTGGGCCGCAAGACCCGGGTGACTGGCGAGATGTACGCCGGCGATACCCTCACGGCGAGCTGCGAGGCGCTCTTCGTTCGCCCGCGCCAGCCGCTCCCCGAGCGCTGACAGGCGCCACCCACGGGAGACCACAAGCCCGGGCCGCAAGCGCGGCGGTATGGTGGGGCGCAGGCCTCAGTCGTCGGCGCTGTCGCGGGTATTCAGGACCGGGCTCAGGGGCGAGGCGGTTCGCGCGGGCTGGCCCTTGTCGCGCTGCCGGCTGCGGGTCTCCAGAATATTGAAGCCGGGTGTATCCAGGGGATGTCCCTTCACAGGGTTTGCCGCCGCGGGCCACGGCACCGGACTCGCGGGCAGAGAAACCTCCGGGACCTCCGAGACCTCCGAGACTTGCGGAACTGGCAGGTCCTGCGGATCCTGCGTTACCTGCGGATCCGGGTCGCCACCGCTTTCGCTTGTGAGCGCCACGACCGCCGCCGCGACAGGCTCTTCGGAGGGGCTGGCCTCGGATCGACCCTGCGCCTGACGCCTGGCTTCCTCGTGCCAGCGGCCATAGCTCAGGCTGCGTGTCGGGTCCGGAGGGCTCGCGGGGTCGAAGGCCGCCTGGTCGGCGAGAAAACGGCGCAGAAAGCCCTGGAACAGCGGCAGCCATTCCGCGGTCAGCCAGGCCTGTTGCAACTGGCTACCACGCATCAGCAGCAGCTGCCCCGGCGGCTCTCCGAATATGCCGGCCAGCAATTCCGCCGCCAGGCAGAGGTGAACCCTGGCCTCCGCCCGGGCCAGGGGCTGGGTGACGCAGGGCAGGTAGCGCGGCTGACCTTCAGATGCACCCTCGCTGTCCCGGCGCAGCAGGTTGCAGGGCATGGAAAAACCGCGGTCGGCCAACTGGCCGTCGATCACCCAGTCGATCCCGGCGCGCAGGGCCTGCAGCGTGGCCTGGCGACGCTGGGGCTCGGGCTGGCCGCGCTCAATCACCACCACCGAACCTTCCAACTGCTCCCGCAGCTCCGCCTGGGAGAACACCGAGGAGACCGGTGGCGCGGCTCCGGGATCCGGTTCCGGGCCCTGCCCCGGGCCCGCCTGCAGCCGCCGGCGTTCCATCCAGAATGCAAAGGGCGAGGACGCGTAAAGCAGCAGATCATCGGCATCGTACAGCGGTGTCTGTCCCGCGCTGGATGGCATCATGGTCCCGTACACAGTGGCTCGCCCCGGGCATCATAAACGCAGGCGGGGGCCCACTGTCCAGTCCCGGCGGGAACGCTGCGCTCAGGGCCGCCGATAAACGCGGGCCCCGCCGACCCAGGTGCCCTCGACCTCGAGCTCGCGCATGCGATAGGGGTCCTCAAGCGGGCTGCCCGACAGCAATACCAGGTCGGCCAGCTTGCCGGGCTCCAGGGAGCCACGCTCGTCAGCCTGGAAGATCTGCCAGGCGGCGTCGATGGTCACCGCGCGCAGGGCAGTCATCACATCCACCCGCTGCTCGGGGCCGAGAACATCGCCGCCGTAGGTCTCCCGGAAGACCAGGCTCCAGGCGGCCTGCAGGGGCAGCATGGGGGTCACCGGCGTATCCATGTGGGAACTGAAACGCAGGCCGGCAGCCTTGGCCCAGGCCGCCGGGCTGATGCGCGACGCGCGCTCCGGGCCGAGGAAGATATCCCGGTGACGATCCCCCCAGTACCAGGTGTGGGCGGCGAAAAAGCTCGGGGTCACCCCCAGCTCCACCATCCGCTGCACCTGGTCCTGCCGCAGCATCTGGGAGTGAATCAGGATGAAACGCGGGTCCTCCACCGGGTGGGCCCGCTGGGCGGCGGCAAAAGCATCCAGGATATCGTCGATGGCGGCATCGCCGTTGCCGTGTACCGCCATCTGGTAGCCGGCCGCGTGCAGCCAGGCTATCTGCTCGAACAGTTTTTCCCGCAGCACCGCCGGGTAGCCCCGGTACTCGGCATCGCCGTGGAAGGGGCTGTGGTAGGGCTGGCGCAGGTAGCCGGTGTAGCCCTGGATGCTGCCGTCGGCGATGATCTTCACCGCCCCCATGTCCAGGCGTTCGGTCTGATAGTCCGCGGGGTCGTATTCCCCCGAGCGCATCAGCTCGCGGAACTCGCTCTCCATCGGAAAGACTTCCAGCCGCAGTGGCAGCATGCCCAGCCGGGTAACCCAGTGCATGCCGGTGACGGTGCGCGGATCGGCACCGCCGATCTGCGCGGTGGTGACGCCCTGGGCCAGGTATTCACGACTGGCCAGCTTCACCATGCGCAGCATGTCCATCAGCCCGACATCCAGCATCGCCGCGGCGATCTCGAGACGCGCCGTCTCCTCCAGCAGACCGGTGGGTTCTCCAGAGGGATCGCGGACAATCACGCCCCCCTCGGGGTCCGGCGTGTCGGCGTCGATTCCCGCCACCGCCAGAGCAGGGCTGTTGGCCACGACCATGTGCCCGGAGACGTGTAACAGGCCGATCGGGTGTGCGGTCGACACACTGTCCAGTTCCGCCCGGGTCGGGTGGCGCTGCTCCGCGAGCAGGGTGTCATCGTAGCCGAAGCCACTGATCCACTCCCCCTCCGGTGTGTGCTCGGCCACCTCCCGCAAACGCTGCAGCAATTCCTCCATGCGGGTCACGCCGCCCACCGGCGGGCTGCTCAAGTCCACCGCCACGGCCCGCAGGCCGGAGCCCGGGAAGTGGCCGTGGGCATCGATAAAGCCGGGCAAGAGGGTGCGGCCCCGCAGATCGATCACCTCGGTCTGCTCATCCACCAGGGCCATGATGGCGGCGCTGCTGCCCACCGCCTCGATGCGCTCCCCGCGCACGGACACCGCCTCCGCAACGCTGTTGTCGGCGTCCATGGTGAGCACCTCACCGTTAATGAAAACCTGGTGAGCGGGTGGCGCCGGCAGCCGGGTGGCCATCTGGAACAGGGTGTATAAACCTGCCAGCAAGGCCAGCGCGACCAGGGTGATTGTCTTCCAGTTCATGTGCGAGAGCTTCCTTCCAGTCAGGCGGCGCTGCCGAGCAGCAGGTCAGCCAGTTGTGCCCGGTGCCAACGGGCATCGCCCCAGAGCATCTGCGAATGCTTCTGGCGCTTGAAGTAGAGGTGCACATAGCACTCCCAGGTGAAGCCGATACCGCCGTGGTACTGCACGGCGCGGCTACTGGCAAAGGCAGCCATGTCGCTGGCACTGGCCTTGGCCATGTGGGCGTACTGGGCGGCCTTCTCGACTTCGGTATCACAGGCACAGGCGGCGTTGTAGACCAGTGACTTGGCCTCGTCGATCTGGATCATGACATTGACCAGGGGGTGCTTAACCGCCTGGAAGAATCCGAGGGTGTGATCGAACTGCTTGCGGGTGTTCACATACTCGACCGTGGTCTGCAGCAGCCACTCGCCGGCGCCGACCATGTCCGCGGCCAGCAGGCTCCAGACCGCCGGCATCGCGCGATCCAGCGCGGGTAGCGCATTGTCGGCAACCGCCGTCGCAGCCGCGCCCTGGAAGTCCACATGCCCCTGATCGCGGGTCAGATCGACAATCGAATCGGCGTGGCAGCTGACGCCCCGCGCTGACTTGTCCACCCAGTACAGGCCAAGCCCGCCGCTGTGGCGGGCACAGACCAGCAGGCGGTCGACCTTGCCCAGCTCCTGGACAAACCAGCCGCTGCCATAGAGGGCGCCGTCGCGATACTCGACTTCCGTATCCCCCGGACGCTGGTCGCCCTGGCGGTTGGCCAGCACCAGCGTCGCCGCCTGCCCCTCGGCGATTTCCGCCATGGCTTCACTGCCCGCCTCGCCACAGGCGCCGAGGACATAGGTGGTTGCCAGCGTGCTGAGCAGGGGGCAGGGGAAGGCCGCGCGACCGACCTCCTCCACCAGACCCGCCACCGCTGCCACCGGCATGCCGACGCCACCCGCGGACTCCGGCACCGCCAGCAGGGTCCAGCCCAGATCCACCATCTGCTGCCAGAGCTCCCGGTCCCACTGGCACGCGGGGACCCGCTCGGGATCGTGCTCCGCGGCGACCAGGGCGTGCAGCCGGTCGGCACCAAAGTGCTCACTGAAAAACTTGCGCGCGGATTCCTTGAGCAGGGCCGCTTCTTCACCAAAACCGAAATTGTTGGGTTGTGCCATGATCGCCCTCTCCTTACTTGCTCTTCGGCATGCCGAGCACGCGCTCGCCGAGAATATTGCGCTGGATCTCACTGGTGCCCGCGGCGATGGTCATGCCGTAGGAGTTGAGGTAGGACAGCGGCCACTGCCCGCCCGCCGGAGCCTTGTCGTCGGCCAGGTACAGGGTCGAGCCCATGCCCTCGACGTCGACCGCCAGGGACGCCAGATCCTGGGCGAGTTCGCTGATCACCAGCTTGTGCTGCAGGGGCAGCCGCATGGGATGATCCAGCAAGGCCTGCACCCGCTGGCGGCGCTGGTTCTGGCGGAAGCCCTGCTCGCGGATCAGCAGCGCCATCAGCCTGTCGCGCAACAGCGGGTCGGCTGACGCCGCCCGGCCCTCGCGCTGGATGTTCTTCGCCAGGTCCATCACCGCACTGGCGGAGATGGTGTGGGCGGAGCGATTCTTCATGCCGCCGGCCTGGGGCGTTTTCAATTCGCCGGCGCCGCGCTCGTGCAGCAGCGTGGTCATGGCCACCTGCCAGCCCTTGCCCAGCTCGTCCAGGCGGTAGCGGTCATCCACCTCGAGATTGTCGAAGATCACCTCGTTGAAGCCGGTCTCCCCGGTAATCTTGATCAGCGGCCGCACGGTGACGCCCTTGCCCAGGGCTGCGCGAATCGGGACCACGAAATAGGACAGACCATCGTACTTGTGGGATTTGTCGGTGCGCAGCAGGATGATCATCCACTCGGCGAAATGCGCCAGGGACGTCCACACCTTGTGGCCGTTGATGATCCACTTGTCGCCCCGCTTCTCGGCAAAGGTCTGCACACTGGCGAGGTCGGAGCCGGCACCAGGCTCACTGAAACCCTGGCACCAGATCTCTTCGCCGGAAAACAGCTTGGGCAGCAATTCCTGCTTCACCGCCTCCTGGGCGTGGTAGAACACCGTGGGCGCGGCCATACCGAGGCCAATGACATTGGGGAAAAACGGCGTCCGGGCCGCCTGCATTTCCTCGTTGGCGACACGCTGGCAGTCCTTGCGACCGCCCCCACCAACCTCAACGGGATAGTCACAGCCCACCAGGCCCGCCTCATAGGCGGCCTTCTGCCAGGCCTGCAAGTAGTCCAGCTGCTCCCGAGTCATGATCTCCAGGGGCGTCTGCGGCAGGCGCACCGGCGGTTCCGCGGGGCTGTTCTCCGCCAGCCACTGGCGGCACCAGGCGCGGAATTCGGCCTGTTCGGGGGTATCCTTGCGGGCATCTTCAGACATGCGTCGTGTTCCTCTTTCTCTATTATCCGGGCCAATGTGTTCGCTGCTTACGCCGTGGCAATTGTGGCCAGACAGGCCCCGCGCGACAAGTGGCACGCGCGCGTGCGACGAGAGTGGGCTTCAATAGTGGGGGGGCACTTCCGCCGCCGGGTCGCCGGGCAGCTGGTCAAACAGGCTGCCCTCCTCCAGGCGAGACTCCAGGGCGAGCAGCCGGCGCTGCAGTCGCAGCACCAGCTGTTGCTGCTCGGCCAGGGCGTCCTGCAGGGACTGCAGGGTATCGTCCTGGAAGGCCAGTCTGCTCTGCAGATCTTCCAGCTGGGCCTGTACATCCGGGCCTGGGCTCACGGTTTACCTCGTTGCGGTTCTCAGGAAGCGGGCAGGCTAATATACTCCTCCGCTGCGCTCAATGACCGGAAGTTGCCATGTCCCCTGCCCAATCCGCTAACAGCCGCCGCGTCTACTCCACCGACGGCGGCCGCCACTGTCCCGCCTGTCAGCGCCCCGTCGACGACTGCGTCTGCCGCGCCGAGAGCCGGCCGGACAGTGGCGACGGCATAGTCCGTCTGCATCGGGAGAGCAAGGGCCGCGGCGGCAAATCGGTGACGGTGGTACGCGGCCTGCCCCTGACCGGCAGCGAGCTGAAGGCACTGGCCAAACAGCTCAAGCAACGCTGCGGTACCGGGGGTGCGGTCAAGCAGGACAGTATCGAGATACAGGGCGATCAGCGGGAACTGCTCAAGGGCGAACTGGAGTCGCGCGGTTACCGGGTCAAGCTGGCCGGCGGATGAAGCGGCAAAAAGCGGGAATAGTTCTCAAATCTCTGCTGTAAGCTGCTCTTTTGATGGGAAAACCCCGGCAAGTCGTGCTAAAAGTGAGGCACGCTTTGGTCGGGCGTACGACAACAAGATGGCAGTGGAGTGAAACCGCGCCCGATCCTTCCCGAGAGGTAGAGGGCCATGTATGCCAGCAGCGAGCAACTGAGAGAGCAGGTCATCCGTCCAGCCCTGGAATACCTGGAAATGTGGACGTCCGATGCCGAGGATACCCTGCTGCAAGCCCTGCGCGAGGCGCCTGAACTGGGGCTTTTTTCCCATCGCCCGGAAGGCCTGGGCCTGTTTCGCATCACCCCCGCACAGCACCGCGACATCTGGGACCGCTACCTGGCCTTCCAGCCCGACCTCGCCAGCCGTGTGCGCGGGCTCGCCAGTCAGCGCGCCTTTCTCGCCAACCCCGACCGCGAACTGCAAACCAACCTCGGCTATTGCACCGCGATTGCCTGGCTGCTCTATCAGCGCTCCCGTGTCGAGCAGTCGGCTGTCCCCCGGGAGGTCATTTCCGCCTGACGCAGCAGCTGCGAGGGGCAGTGCAGCAGATCCTCCGGCCGATCGATATCCACGCGCTCCGGCAGCAGACCCACCTCCCAACCCGCCTCGCGGGCATTGATCAAGCTGCGCGCCAGTACCCTGCCACTCCCCCAGGGAACCCCATCGAACAGCGCATCCACCGGCTGACGGCTTCCAACCAGGACATAGCCGCCATCGCGCGCCGGGCCGAGCACCACCGGGCAGTCTTCCAGGCGCGCCAGGGCCTGTCCCAGAAAGGCCGGGTCGAGGCCGGGACAGTCGCTGCCCACCAGCAAGACACGCGGCGCACTGGCCAGCCCCTCTCGCAAGGCGGCAGCCATCCGCGCGCCCAGGTCCGCCCCCCGCTGGGCATGCACCGACTCGACGCCAGCGGCCAGGCAGTCGGTGAACAGCGCATGGCCGGTGTCCCCGGCCACCCACAATTGCACCCGCGCCTGGGGCACCTGCAGCAGCTGCTGACAGGTGTGGCGCACCAGGGCCTGATGGAGATTGCAGGCACCCTCCGCGCCCAGGGACGGAATCAGGCGGGTTTTCACGGCACCGGGTTGCGGGGCCCGGGCGAACTGGATCAACAGTGCCGACATCCTAGCGGCGCCCATAATAGAGGGAATGGAGCCGCTGCGGTGAGACCCCGCAGAAAAAGGCCAGACGCAGGCCCCACATCTCCAGCACGGTCCGCATCACGCCGCGCTCCCGCCATCGGCGCGCCGAGGTGCTGACCCGCAGGGGCAGGACCCGGGGCGGGCAGTGGCGGCGCAGACGACGACACAGCTCGACATCCTCCATGAGGGGAATGCCCGCAAAGCCGCCCTGTGACAGGTACACATCCCGGCGAATCCACAGCATCTGGTCGCCGGTACCGATGCCACTGGCCCGCGAACGCAGATTGATTCCCGCCTGCACCAGCTTCAGCCCCGGCCCTGCCCCGGCCAGCTCGACCCGGCAGAAGCCCCACTGGGCGCCGGACACCAGAGAGGCCCGCAACTGGTCCTCGGAAAACAGTGGCAGGGTATCGGCGTGGAGGAACAGCAGCCACTCGCCGCGGGCAACCCGGGCGCCCAGGTCCATCTGCCGTGCCCGGCCACGCTCCCCGATCAGCACCTCCGTGGCCAGGGGCAGCGCCGCGGCAACGCTGCCGTCGCGACTGCCGCCGTCCACCACAATCCGCTGAGCCGCGGGAAAATGCTCCGCCAGCCAGGCCAGCGTCACGCCGATATTCGCGGCCTCATTGAGCATCGGTATCACGAAGCTCAGGACGGAATCGTCGCGGAGGGTCCCGGGGCTAGCGTGGGCCATCTAGTAGGACTGCCGCCATTCCTGCTCGCTGAGCAGGGTACCCTCCTCCCCGGCCAGACGGCGGAAGATCAGGTTGTAGGCGAGCACGTTTTTGACGTAGTTGCGGGTCTCCCGGAAGGGAATGCTCTCGATCCAGACGTCCGCGGGCACCCGGGCGTCGCTGCCATTGCGCCAGCGCGTCACCCGCGCCGGTCCCGCATTGTAGGCCGCCATGGCGAACACGCGGTTGCCGGCGTAACGATCCAGCAATTCGCGGTAATAGGCACTGGCCAGCATGACGTTGTGATCGACGTCGTAAAGCGCGCTCTCGCTGTGACGCACACCCAGCCGGCGGGCCACCTGGGCCGCTGTTGCCGGCATCACCTGCATCAGCCCCCGGGCACCGACCGGCGAGCGGGAGCGGGGGAAAAAGGCACTTTCGCGCCGGGCGATGGCCATCAGCTCGCTGCCGGGCACACCGCGAAGTTCACCATAACGCGCAAAGGTGTCACGCCAGGCCAGCGGGAAGCGCAGGTCGAGCAGGTCCCAGGCGCTGGCCTGGCTGGCCGCTTCGATTGCCATGCGGTACCAGCCGCGCTCGCTAGCCATATAGCCGAGGGTAAGCAGCTGCTCTGCGGGGGCCAACTGAAGCAGGGCCGCCCACTCCGAGTGGGCCAGCATGACCTCGTCGTGATAGAGCAGCTCGCGAACCCGCGCGAGCCCCGGTTCGAGACTTGCGTCCAGGGGTGCCGGCGCCTCCAGGCGCCGGTGCTGCAGCCCGGGTTCCCGCCCGAGGCGCTGGGCCGCCAGGAAGCCGTGAAAGTCGCGCTCGCCGGCCAGGGTTTCCAGCAGCGCGTCCGCCTCTGCCTGCTGCCCGGAGGCCGCCAGTGTGCGGGCTCGCCAGTAACGCCAGGTCGGTTCGTTGCGCGCGCTCTCCGACAGACTATCCAGGGCGCCTGCGACCGCGGCCCAGTCCTGCTCGGCAATCGCCCAGCGCAAACGCAGCTCGACAATATTGTCGTCCCCCAGGCGGTCCAGCGCTTCATCGAGCCACGCCAGGTTGGCGCGAGAGCGGGCAAACAGGCTGCGCCAGGCCAGCGCGGACTCCGCCAGCTGCACCTGTTCCGGGGAAAACGCCATTTCCCGCCGGTAGGCCTGCCAGGCCTGGAGCGCTTCCCGCTCGCGGTAGCGAGCCAGGTAGGCGATGCCGCGAGCGACGGTATCGGCCGTGCGGGTATCCGCCGCCGCGGGCACCAGGCTGCGCAGCCGGTCGGGCTGGGCATAGACAGCGCGCAGGCGCTCTGCATCGCGTCGCAGCTCGGCGCTGGACTTGCTCACGACGTAGTTGAGCAGACCGCGTTCGCGGGCATCGAAGGCAGCCAGCAGCCGCGACCAGACGTGCTCATCCGTGAGTCCACCCGCGCGCATCCAGGCCGCAAACAGGGGGTCGCAGGCCTTGGGACGCGACTCGCCGTGTACCCAGAGGCTCGCGGCTCCAGCGCGTGCAAGTGCCCGGTCTCCCCCTGCCCAGTGGGCGCGGAAGTAGTAGCACTTGAGGTCGATACTGTTGGGTTCCCGTGGCATCACGGCCAGGAAATCCGCCCAGCGCTCGCGGCGGCCCAGGGTGTCCAGGTAGCGCGAGAGCAGCCGGTTGGGCAGTGCCGAGCCGCGACTGCGCTGGAGGAAATCCGTCGCGACAGCGGGCTGCAGCCCCGCCAAGTCGGCGCTGAGGGCCAGGTAGTCCAGATAGATGGCCAGCGGGTAGTCGTCCAGGGCGGCCCGCTGTCGGCGAAAAGTGGCCCAGTCGCGGTCACCCGCGGCCTCCCGGGCCAGGCGGTAGGCCTGCCGCTGGCGTTCCAGGGTTGCATCGCCCTGTGCCAGGGCAGCTGGCGGCAGCAGGACCGCCAGAAACAGCAGGCAAGACAGTAACAGGCCGCTTGAGCTCAAGGGGATTACCCTCAGTCCGTGTGGGAGTGTCCGGCCGGGTCAGCACCCGGCGGCGAGGCCCATAGACTGAGGGCACGGCGGCGGATTTGCAACTACTCCGCCAGGTTCCGGCGTCGTTTTACTGCACCTCGATACGCCGGCGCTCCGGGGCCTGCTCCCGCACCTTGGGTGCCTGCAGCCTCAGGACCCCATCCTTGAAGCTGGCCTGGATGGCATCCTCGCTGACGTTGCCGCCGAGGTTGAAACTGCGCAGGAATTTACCGTAGCGACGCTCCTGGCGAATCACCCGGCCCTCCTTCTCTTCCTTGTCCTCCTGACGGCTCTCGGCCTCCAGAGTCAGCACGCCATCCTTGAGGTGCACATGGATATCCTCCTTGTTCACCCCCGGTAGCTCCGCGGTAATCTCGAAGTGATCGTCGCGGTCGCGAATATCCACCCGCGGGGAAAAAAAGGTTCCCATGGTGTTGTTTTCACCGGGGGGCGCCCAGAAATCGTCGAAAAAGCGGTCCAGGTCGAACAGGCTGTTGCGTGGAATCAGTGACATGATGACCTCCTTCAAGGTAGTTGCCCATGAAACCTGTTGCAGTTATGGGTCTGGTCTGGCGCTTTTTCAAGAACCGCCCCCTCGGCGTGCACTTTTCTTGATGCAGATCAATGTGGAGAATCGACAACTGTAGCCTGGCCTCCCGCCATCGCTTGTGCCACGATTCCGGGGTACCGGTTTTTTGCAGGCCCACAGCCTGCTCTCAAGGGGGCGATTGACATACTCAAGGACACTCACCTTCGCACTCGCCCTGCTCGGGGCCAGCCTGGTAAAGGCGGACAGCATCGAGGTCAACGGTTTTGCCACCCTGGGTGTGGTCTACAACCCGGACGACTTCGTCTTCATCCGCAGCCTCGAGCAGCCCCGCGGCGCCCGGGACGGCTGGAGCAGCCGGCCCGACTCCAACCTGGGTCTGCAGTTGAACTGGTCCCTCGACGAACGCTGGGAGCTGGTTCTGCAAGGGGTCACCGGACACCACTACGACGACTATGATCCGCGCATGACTCTGGCCTTCGCTCGCTTCGAGCCCAATGCCAACTGGACATTCCGCGCCGGTCGATTGGGCTTCGATGCCTATATAGGCTCCGATTCGCGGCACGTCGGTTACGCCCATCTACCGGTCCGTCACCCCATCGAGTATTTCGGCGTTCTGGAACTGGCCTACCTGGATGGTCTGGATATTACCTACAGGCAACCCCTCGGGGAGGGCCTGCTCTCTGTCAAGCTGCTGGCTGGCACCGCCGATGAAGAGCGCGTTGTGGCGGAAGACACTACCTACGACGTTAGTGGCAGTCTCAGTGTTGGCGGCTACCTGCTCTACCAACTGGGAAGTTGGCAGTTCCGCGGAGGGGTGATTACGACTCGGCTGGATAAGGGTCTCGATACCACGCCCGCACTTCAGGAAACACTCAGGTCCAGCGGACTCTCCGCACTGGAGCAAATAGCGGGCGATTTACCGCTCGAGGATAGCCAGATCACCAACTGGAATTTCGAGACCCACTGGAGCCCGGGTGACCTGGAGGGGCAACTGCGCCTGAATCACCGGGAGAGCAATACCGCTATCGTTCCCGAGGGTCTCAACGTCATGTTTCTGCTCGGCTATCGACTCGAGGCGGTGACTCCATATGCCGGGTTTGCATTCTCGGATACTCGCAACACCCATATACCAGCGGCGGTGCCGGCTGGCACTCCCTTGGATACGCTGCTGCGAGATACGATCAATATCGAGCAACGGACCAGCTTCCTCGGTCTGCGTTGGGACATTGTCGACGGTGTCGCCGCCAAATTGCAGCTGGACCGGGTGCACGCTGATGATCCCCGCGGCGGCTATTATGTGGTCGGCAAAAGCGGCTGGGATGGCCACAGCACCCTGATCTCGGCAACCCTGGAGATGGTGTTTTGAGCCGCCGCTGGCCCCGTGTCTTCGGCTTTTGCCTGCTGGCTTGCCTGCTGGCCGTGCCCAGCGCGCCTACCCCGGGCCTGGCGGAAGAGCTGGTCGTCGTGGTGCACCCCGATACGACCTTCGACCACCTCAGCCGAGCCGACCTGATCAATATCTTCATGGGACGCTACCAGCAGTTTCCCGATGGCCAGCCTGCCTTTCCCCTGGACCTGGCTGACAGCAGCGAGTCTTTTTACCGCAAGCTGGTGGACAAGACACCGGCGGAATTGCGCTCCTACTGGGCGCGCCTGGTGTTCTCGGGGCGCGCCTGCCCGCCCCGGCGCCTGCCCGCCGCCAGGCAGCTGATCGACGTGGTGGCCAACAATCCCGGAGCGGTTGGCTATCTCGACAGGAGTCAGGTGGACGAGCGGGTCAAGATCGTCCACCTGCTGGGTGACTGAAGCATGCTCCCGCGCCTGCGCCGCAATATCGCCCTGCGCACGACCCTGACAATCATCGCCGTGGTCTCAGCGGTTGGGCTCGGGGTCATCAGTGTGGCGGGAAAGGTACTGAGTGAGCGCGCCCAGGCGCAGTACCAGCAATCCATCACCGACCTGCTGACAACCGTGGACAACACCTTGCGGCTGGCGGTGTTCCTGGAAGACGCCATCCTCGCCGAGGAGGTCGCCCGCGGCCTCGCGGGCAACGCCCTGATCGACAAGGTCGCCATCTACGCGGGGGATACGCTCCTGGCCGGGGCACCAAAGATTGCCAGTGACAGCACCAGTCGGGTGAGCCTGCTGCACTCGCCCTTCGACAGCGCGGACCCTGTGGGACGCGTTGTCGTGCTACCGGACCACGAGGCCATGGCGGTCCTCCTGTATGGGCAGTTGCGCTTTGCCGGCGTCCTTTTTCTGTCCCTCCTGGCCGCGACAGCTGTCAGCGCAGCCCTCGCCGTGCTGTTCCTGGTGGTTCACCCGATAGCCCGCATTTCCTCGCGCCTACACCGCCTGAACATCGAAACCGGGGAGCAGGTACCCGCGCCGGCGAGCCACCGGGAGGACGAGCTGGGCCGGCTGGTGGATGACATCAACCGGATTCTCAACCGCCTGGTGGACAGGCTGGGCAGGGAGCGCAGTGAACGCAACCTGCGCGAGCGTGAAGAGCGCCGACTTCGGGCCATCCTCAACAATGCACAGAGCGGGATTTTCCAGCTGGACATCGGCGGGCATGTGGTGTCCTGGAACCCGGCTTTTGTACGCCTGTTTCAGGGCAGCTCGACACGCGACGATGAAAAAGCGGAACCGGCGAGCATTTTACTGAGCGAGCTTCCCCGTGACGCCGCCACCGCGATGCTGTCGCTGCTGAACCGGGTATCGGACGAGCAGCGAGAAGTCCACGGCGAGATCCCTGTCGAGCTGGCCACCGGGCTTCGCTGGATCAGCGTGACCCTCACCCCCCTGTCCCCCGGGCAATACCAGGGAATCGCCAACGACGTCACGGAACAACGCCAAGCCCAGCAGGCCGCCGAGACACTGGCCCTGACCGACCCCCTGACCGGCTGCCTGAACCGGCTGGGCTTCAACCAGGCGCTGGAGCAACAGGCGGCACAGCACGCGGAAGGCGACTGGCAGCACGTGCTGATGCTCGACCTGGACCTGTTCAAAGCGGCAAACGACCAGTACGGTCACGACGCCGGTGATGAAGTATTGCGGGCCGTGGCGCGGCGGATACAGCGTCAACTCAAGAGCGGAGACTGTGTCGCCAGGCTCGGCGGCGACGAGTTCGCCGTGCTGCTGCCAGGGGAAGTATCCAGCGAGCGATTGACAGCCGTCGCCGGTCATATTATCGAGGCGGTCAATCGCCCGATTGCCGTCGGCGAACATCGCATCCATGTCGGCGCCAGCATCGGTATCGCCAGTGGCCGCCTGGGTACGGTGAGCGGGGCGGCGCTGCTCAAGCACGCAGATGAGGCCATGTACCGGGCCAAGCGGGAAGGCCGCAACCGCTACTGCGTGGCGGAAAATTAGTGGGCTGGTGCCCAGTCGTGCAATAGCCAAGGGCAACTTGCTAGAATGCCTTACCTGAACCAAACTTGGGTCGACGGGGTCTATACAACCCCGGATCAAATACATCTCAAAGGAAATTGACGACCATGCTCGGCTCAGTCCGCAAAAACACGTCAGCTCTCCACATCAATGCCGTTTGGGATGATGAGGCGCAGGTGTGGACCGCTACCAGCGAGGACGTGCCTGGCCTGGTGACCGAAGCGCCCACCCAGGAGCTTCTGCTGCAGAAACTACGCGTGATGGTGCCGGAGCTGCTGGAGTTGAATGGTGCTCCCGAGTACGACGGGCTGGCCCCGCGAGAACTACTGATCCACAGCGAGCAGCGCGCCGTCCTCGCCTGCTGAGGTGGCCCCACAGTCCTAAACGCCCGAGCTAAAGTCTCGTATCAAAAAAACGGGCTGCAGGTTTGTCCGCGCCGGCAAGGGTGACCATGAAATCTGGCACAGTCCCATTACCGGGACGAACTTCACCATAGACGGCAAGATCCTGTCTCGTCATACCGCCAATGCCGTGCTGAAACAGGCCGGCCTGGCCAAGGCATTCTGAGAGCCGGGCCTCCGACTGCTCAAGCAGGAAAATAAAGCCGTTTATTTGGCACCCCCGGCAGGACTCAAACCTGCGACCTACCCCTTAGGAGGGGGTTGCTCTATTCAACTGAGCTACGGGGGCAACAGGGGCGCGAGTATAGCAGCCCCGCGCTACTGATGGCACCGTACAAGCGTGCGAGAGTGCCCGCTCCAGCTTCGCCGGGGCGCGGCGCTCGGTGGGTGTGATCAGCCGGGAATATCCACGCAGATCTTGCCGAAGTGGGCCTGTGACTCCTGGTGACGGAAGGCCTCCGCCAGCTGCGCCAGGGGGTAGCGGCTGTCCACAACCGGACGAATGCCGCCCGCCTCCACCGCGGCAATCATGTCTTCCTGATGTGCGCGACTGCCCACGGTGATACCGTGAATGCGGGCATTTCGGTAGAACAGCTCGGCGGTGGGCACCTCACCGGACATCCCCGTCAGCACCCCGATCATGCTGATGCAGCCATCGTAGGCCACCGCCTTGACCGATTGCGCCACGGTACCAGAGCCGCCGACTTCCACCACCAGGTCGGCACCGTGGCCGCCAGTCAGTTCCCGCACACGAGCCCCCCACGCGGGCGTCTCCCGGTAGTTGATCAGGGCCTCGGCGCCCAGGGACTCGAGGCGGGCCAGCTTCTCGTCCGAGGACGATGTGGCGATCACCCGGCAGCCCATCTGGCGGGCGAACTGCAGCGCAAATACCGACACCCCGCCGGAACCCTGTACCAGCACCCAGTCACCCGGGCGCAGGTGTGTCTCCACCGCCAGTGCCCGCCAGGCGGTCAGCCCGGCACAGGTCAATGTGGCCGCCTCATGGAAATCCAGGCCCTCGGGCATGCGAGTGAAGCCCTGGGCGGGCATGGTGACCACTTCGCAGGCAAAACCGTCGACGTTGTCACCCGGCACCCCAGTGGTTTTCTTCTGCGTGGGCGGGCCGTCGAGCCAGTTGGGGAAAAAACAGCTCAAGACCCGGTCTCCCGGGGCGAACTCACTGACCCCCTCCCCGACGGCGGTGACCACGCCCGCGCCGTCGGACATGGGAATGCGGCCGTCCTCGGTGGGCAGCAGGCCGGAGACCACGGCATAATCGTGGAAGTTGAGGGAGCTGGCACGAATCTCGACCTGGATCTCACCGTGGCCGGGCGCACGGGCGGAAGCGCCCTGCACGAGCTTTAGCTGGTCGAGACCGGCGGGACGCGCTACCTGAATGGTCTGCATGGGCGAGAACTCCTGCTGAAAAGTGAAGCGTCAATGTAGGCGCTCAGACAGCCGGCGACAAGCGCAGTGCGCCGAGCCAGACTGAAACACGACGGCTCACGGCCCCAGCCGGCGAATTACCAGCAGGATCTCGCCGACACGAAAGCCGAACTTGTACATCACCGATTCATTGATCAGCGTCTGTTCGTCGACCAGATACATGCGGTCATCGATGCGCAGGTCGATGCTGCCGTCGCGCCAGGGCACCCGCAGGACGTAGTCCAGAAACAGAGCGTTGCCGGCGAGGGTCAGTTCCCCGGGGCCGACCACGTCACCGGCGGTTCCCACGTAGCGCCCGTCACCCGCGGGCCGCAGGGTCCAGATCCGGGTATCGGTACTGCCGTCGTTAAAGGTGAAGGACTCGTCCAGGGTGCCAACTCCGTTTTCCCAGCTGGCGTCGATGTCGGCAACGAAGCGGCGGGTGACCTCACCGGCGCGATCCTTGATCACGCCGTGGGCGACCAGCTGCCCGTTGAAGAAGCGCTCGGGAACCAGGGCCGGCTGCTCCCCGGCGTAATCCTGGACGGTCACGGGGGAGCAGGCAGCAAGGCTCAGGAGAAACAGCGCGGACAGCCATCGCAAAGCTGGCATGGGTCACCTCATTGATGAACACCTTGTCAGCTTACGCAGGGTATGCCGCGGAGGATCACCCGCCGCGCGCCGCGGCGACGGGAAGCCGCCTCAGGAGCGGAATTGCACGGCGGTCAGGGAGCTGCAGGCGTGACTGTCGAGATAGCTGCGCAGGCGCCGGGCCACCGCCTGGTCGTCCTGTTCCGAGATCCCGAACATCAACCCGTCGAAGTAGCCCAGGGCCTTGGCGTAGACCACGTCGCCGCTGGCCCCCTCCAGCTCGCCCAGCACCTCCTCAGTGAGTTCGGCGTAGTCATGCTCGCTCAGGTAGCCGAGGGAGTCCTGCGCCAACACGCAGGTCAGGCGCCTGGCCGCGGCAAATTCATCCGGACCCAGGGCGAGCGCCAGCACCGGCTGCGCAAAGCTGGTCAGCAACAGGCTGAGACAAAGAAATCGTGGCATGGCGGTCGGCTATCCTCTAAGGCAAAACGCCGCGAGTGTGCCGCAGTTGTATGACAGGAGAATGACAGGAATGTGAAAGGTAAAAAAAGCGCCGACAGGGGGGCCGGCGCATCAAGGGGTAAGGATGGCTCGGCCGGTGCCCTCGAGGGGCACCGGTCGGGTGTGGTGCGGGGTTTACAGCGTACCGTCCAGGGTCCAGCCCTCGTACCAGGTGCTGCTGGCACTAGGATCGACGGCGCCGGCGAAGTCGGTGGCATCGAAGAAGGCCGGATCGGCGACACTCTCGGCATAGGTGCTGTTGATGTTGTCAATGTCGAGCACACCAACCGATGCGGACTCGGCAGCCTGCGAGGCGTAGTTGGCGTCCAGCTGGACATCGCTCACCAGGCTCGGCAGCAGGTTGACATCCCCCGACAGGTCGCAGTCGGCGACGACGTTGGTAAACACCAGTTCCGTACCCACCTGGGCTGCGGCGCTGGAGTCGACACAGGTGGTTTCCCCGGCGTTGGCGAAGGTGATCACCGAGTGGTGCAGGAAGCCGCCGGAGGTCGCCTTGAAGACCGCGCCGGTCGTCTTGGCGCCGTCACCCACGAAAGTCGCGTTGGCCAGGGTCGGTTTGGACAGGAAGTCCAGGGTGCCCTCGGTGTCCGCCTCGATGATGTTGCCGCTGGTGTCGGGGCTCTGCACGATCAGGGCGTACTGGATGTTACCCTGGAAGCCCTCGTCCCAGTCGACAGAGTCGTCCAGGTTGCCCGTGAGCACGATGTAGCGGGTATTGACCGTGCCGCCGTAGTATTCGATGCCATCGTCGGCATTGCTGTTGACCTGGATGTACTCCAGCTCGGTACCGGAGCCCACGCCAATCAGCGAGATACCGTTGATCTCGTTGCCGGTGGCGAACTCGAAGCCGCCCTCGGTGACCACAACGTAGCGCAGCACACCGCTGTTGTCCTCGGGGCTATAGCCGCCGCCGAAGCCGGATTCACCCTCGGAGTCGACGTTGCAGGCGACCGCGCCCATGTCGGCCATCAGGCATTCGTTATGGGGCGCATAGCCGTGGAGGATCAAACCGCCCCACTCCCCGGTGCCGTCGTAGCCCTCATCGTCGGAACTGAAGATGATCGGTGCATCGGCGGTGCCCTCTGCCATGATCTTCGAGCCGCGGGTGATGATCAGGTTGGCGAAGCTGCCGGTCTGACCGACGATTTCCGTGCCCGGCTGGATGCTCAGGGTGGCGGAGACCACGTTCTCGCCACTGGCCAGGATACCTTCATCCACGGACATCTCCTGGTTACCGTTCCCCACGGTGACCCGGGACTCCATGAACCAGCGCTTGTCGCTGGTCAGGGTGCGGTCCTGCAGGATGGTGGCGGGCAGCTGACACACGTCGGTGCCATCAGACAGGCGCGGTTTGGCGGCGGCCCACTCGGGGCAGTCGGACGCCGTGCCGCTGTTGCCGCCGTCGGTGGGCGGCGGGTTGGTAACGTTGGTGGGCGCATCGATGTTGACCGTGGCCTTGTCGCCATCGGAACAGCCGTAGAGACCGGTAAAGGATGCGGCGACCGCGGTGGCGATGGCCAGTTTTTTCAGTTGCATAACGACTCCTGGGTGGTTGCCTGAATAGGAAAGGGTTGCCGACACTCCGGTGGGGGCCTGCATCAGAAGGTCCATTCGAAACCGGCCTTGAGCTCAAAGCCGCGCTTGTAGCCCTGGAAGATATTGCCGCCCTGGGTGAACTCGACCGCCTCATCGAGGATGTTTTCCGCCTTGACGCGGAAGACGAAGTCGTCGCTCAGGGCGTAGCGATACACCAGGTTCAGGTCCAGCCGCGGTTCGAGAATCACATCGGGCTGGCCGGAAACGCCGACATCGACAATGGTCTCGCCGCTCTGGTTGAGCAGCAGGGTCAGCTCGTGACCGCTGGCAATGTCGTCGTAACCGAAAATCAGGTTGAGGGTGTAGTCCGGCGCGCCCTGGAGGTCGCGCTTGCTGGCATTCTGCAGGGTCACTTCGGAATCGATGTAGCTGGCATTGGCCGCGACGAAGAAGCTGCGGGTGTAGCTGTCATCCAGCGGGAACTCCTTGCGACCGTCGATTTCCACGCCCATGATTTCCGCGGATTCGGCATTCTGGAAGGTGCGCGAATTTCCCGCGGTACCCGATGCGGGCTGCACTACACGCTCGATCGGGTCCTGCATGTCCTTGTAGAACAGGGCCACACTGACCGACTCCTTGTCGGACCAGTATTTCTCCCAGCGCAGGTCGTAGTTGGTGACGTCGGAAACCTGGAGGTTGGGGTTGCCGCGGACGCGGAAGTTGAACTCGTTGTCGTAGAAGGTGGCGTTGGAGGTCTCCTTGAAGTCCGGCCGCGCCACGGTGCGCGAGACAGCAAAGCGCAGCTGCTGCTCGTCGGTAATGAACCAGTTGAAGCCCAGCGTCGGCAGCAGCGAATCTTCCTCCAGCACCGACTGCACCGGCGCCTGAGCCCCCGCCAGGGAGAAGGTGTCGGTGGTCTGCTCGTACTGTTCGTAACGCAGGCCGACGATGAACTGGTACTTGAGGTTCCACAGGCCGTCCCAGGAGAAGAACACGCTGTTGAGGTCGAGCTCTGCCTCGTAGCTGTCGCTGGGCAGGGTCTTGTCGAGGAAGTTGATGCCGGTGGCATTGACCCCCGTGATGGTGTCGTCATTGATGACGTCGTCCACACGCAAGTTGGGCGCGTTGTCGTCGATGGCCAGCAGGCCGCCCTGGAAACCGTAGGTATCGGAATCGGAGTCCCGTTCGCGGTGGATCGCGTTGACGCCGACCTTGAGTGTGGATTCCAGATCGCCGTTGGAAAAGAGGTATTCCAGGTCCACCGAGCCATCGAAATTTTCGTCGATCAGGTCGTCGTAGCGGCGGATCAGCTCCGCGGTCTGCAGGTTGTAGACCCCGTCGCCGTCCTGGAGGTCAAAGCGCACTTCGCGACGGTCGGGCGCGTCCCGCCGCGCGCTGCTGGCGGTGCCCTGCCAGCGCAGGGTCCAGGCCTCGTCGTCGCCGAGAATGTGCTCGCCGGTAAACTGCTGGGAAATGAACTGCCGCTCCTCCCATTGGATGGTCCAGTTGAGAGAGGGATTCAGCTCGTCGCCATCGAGCCCCTCCTCGTAGCGCACACTCTCCTCGGTGACCCGGGAGACGATGGTGTTGGAGGTGTAGCTGCTCTGGCCGACGTTGTAGCCCAGGGAGAGCAGGCCGTTCATGTCGATGACATTGTCGAACTGCTCGAAGCTGAAATCGTCGAGGACGCGGGAGGCATTGACGCCCCCGTAGGTCCGCCGCACACCGTCCTTGCGCACGCCGCGTTCATTGCGGTAGTTGCCGGCGACGAAGTAGCCCAGCTCACCGCCCAGCCAGTCAATGTCGTGTACGTCGCCGTAGTTGGCCCCGAGGACCATGTCCGGCAGTGCGGTTTCCTCGTCGTATTGCAGGTTGTCGGTCAACGCCTGGGCGCCGAGTATACCGAGCTGCTGCTGCACGGCGGGGTTGAGAAATTCCGGCTGATCGAGGGCCTTCGACACCGCGTAGGCGATGATCGGGCGGTCCCGGGAGCCATCGTCGATACCGACGAAATCCCAGTCACCGCTGGTGGGATCCACCAGGGCATCGTCCAGCGTCACGCCGTCCACGTAGCCGACCTGGGCCGACAGCTTGCCGCCGCGTTCGTTGGGGAAGGTACGGGTGTTGATTTCAAGGCTGCCGCCGGTGCTCTCGCCCGGCATGGTGGCCAGGTAGCTCTTGCGGATGTCCAGCTGCTCGACCATGTTGCTGGGGAACAGGTCCAGGGGTACCGTGCGCTTGCTCGGGTTGGTGCTCGGCAACTGGGCTCCGTTCAGGGTGCTGGTGACATAGCGATCGCCGAGGCCGCGGATGAAGATGAACTGGCCGTCCTGCACCGTGACACTGGGTACCCGCACCACCGAGGCGGCGACATCGGTATCGCCGAAGCGGGACAGTTCCTCCACGTCCAGGGTGTTGATCACGTTGGTGGCGTAGCGCTCGCTCTCCTGCATACCGGTAGCCGCCATGCTGGCCACCACGGTGACTTCCTCTATCTGCGGCATGGCGATGGCGACCTGAGCGCCCTCGCGACGGCGCAGGCTGAAATCCGAGGCTTTCACGGCGCTGGCAATCACCCGGTACTGCTCGACGCTGCGCGTGCCGAGGTCCGGGTGGCTGATGGTCAGGGTGTAGACGCCGCGCGGCGCCTCGAGCTGATAGCGCCCGTTGGCGTCAGTGGTCACGCTGCGGCTCACACCGCCGGACAGCTCCAGCGTGGCGCCCGACACCGGGTCACCACCACTGGTGATGCGGCCCTGGACCCGGCCGGGCAGCGCCTGGGCACGCTGCGCCGCACTTTCTGTCGTGAAGTAGGATTCGACCTGCGCCGTGGCTTCCTGACCGTCCTGCAAGCGAATCAGCACATCCGCCAACTGGCCGCTCGCAGCACTGAAGCGAAAGGAGTGCAGCACCTGATCACCATCCAGCACCTGCAGACTGTGGGCACCGCCGCGCAAATCGAATTGCACCAGGCCGGTCGCATCCAGAACCTTGCGCTCCCCGCCGTCAAGCACCACGGCGAGCCCGGTGGCGGAGGCGCCGTTCTGACTCACCTGAACCACCAGTTCGTCCGCCGCGTGGGCGATCCAGGAGGCGGAGCAAAGCAACATGGCGGCGGCGCTGTGACGGGAGAAAATCGGCTTCATTCGGAGTTCCCTAGCAACGTTGTCAATCTGTGGGGTATCCGGGGCCATGGATCCGCCCCTCCCCGATACAGGGCGCAGGTTAGGTGGCTTGTATGACAGCATCGTGATGCCGGGATGACAGTTGTGTGACAGGCAACCCTGCTTCACCAAAACTTCACCGTGCAATCACATTCCTGCAACAGCCGCGACGGAAGGTGGAGGCCGAACACCACAGCGACGGAGGCCACTGCCATGAGCCCACAGCACGCCACACAGAAGGAACGCGAACGGGCGGATATCGCCCGCCAGGTGGATGAGTTTCTGAGACAGGGCGGGGAGATCCGCGTGGTCCAGGCTCCCGCGGGACGGCATCAGCCGCGCCACCCGGTCACCTGGCTGGGACGCGATGACTTCGACCTGCTCGCCGAGCGCGGGATCTGAATCATGCTCGATCTGCAAGCGACCCTGGAGTCTCGCTACCCGGATTTCTTCGCCCGCCATCAACGTGTGGGGAGGACGCTGATTCGCAGTCTCAATCGCCTGTTCCGGGTCCAGCGATTCGCCGATTTTGGCCAGCGCTACCCGCACTTGCAGGGCCTGGATTTTGTCGAGCAGGCACTGGAGTACTTCGATTTCAGCTTCAAGGTGCGCGACCGCGAGCGCGCCCGGATACCGTCCAACGGCCGGGTGGTGATCGTGGCCAATCACCCGATAGGCTCGCTGGATGGCCTCGCCTTGCTGCATCTGGTCAGCAGCGTGCGCACGGACGTCAAGGTCGTGGCCAACGATCTTCTGGCGGCGATTGAACCCCTGCGACCCCTGCTGCTGCCGGTCAACAATCTGCAGGGAGGCACCCCGCGGGGGCAACTGCGCCGCTTGCGGGAGCACCTGCAGGCGGAAGGTGCGCTTGTCATTTTCCCCGCCGGGGAAGTCTCCCGCTTCGGCCCCACCGGCATTCGCGACGGCGCCTGGCAAAGCGGCTTTGTCAGCCTGGCCCGCGCTACCCGCAGCCCGGTACTGCCGGTGCATGTCGGCGGGCGCAACTCCCTGTTCTTCTATGGACTCTCGATACTGGCCCGCCCCCTCTCCACCCTCTGGCTGGTGCGCGAGATGTTCCACCAGCGCCACAACGCGGTCGAGGTACGCCTGGGCCGCCCGGTGCCCTGGGAGCACTACAGCGCCATCGAGGGCAGCCCGAAACACCTGGCGCGCTTATTCCGACGCCACCTGTACCGCCTGCCGCGCAATGCGCGGCCGGTCTTCGACAGCATCGATACTGTCGCGGCACCGGAGAACCGGATCCTCCTGCGTCGCGAACTGGCCCTGAGCGAGAACCTGGGTCGAACCCAGGACGGCAAGTCGATTCTGCTGGTGCGCGCCGGGGAGGCGCCCTGCGTCATGCGCGAACTGGGCCGGCTGCGGGAGCTGACTTTCCGCACGGTTGGCGAGGGCACCGGCAAGCCCCGCGATCTCGACCGCCACGATCGCGACTACCTGCAGCTGGTGCTCTGGGACGATCGCGACCTGGAAATCGCCGGCGCCTATCGGCTTGGCGATAGCGCGGCACTGTTGCAATCCGGCGGCCCCGAGGCCCTGTATAGCCACAGCCTGTTCAGCTTCGGACCGGGCATGCAGCCGCTGCTGGCAGCCGGGCTGGAGCTGGGGCGCAGCTTTGTCCAACCGCGCTACCAGAACCGCCAGGCTCTCGATTACCTGTGGCAGGGTATCGGTGCCTTTCTCCGCCGTTACCCGCGTTTTCGCTACCTCTACGGACCAGTTTCCATCAGCCGCCTCTACGGGGAGGAAGCCATCCAGCGTATCGCCCGCTACTACGCCGGCCACTACCGTGCGCTGCCACTGGATGTCCGGGCGCGCAATCCACTGCCCGGGAGCAAGGGGCCTTGCCCCGGGGAAGCGCCGAGCGAGGATCTGTCCGCCCTGAAAACCTGGCTGGCGGAACAGGGCCTGGCCCTGCCGACCCTGTTCAAGCATTACGCCCAGGTCGCGGAAGCCGACGGCATCGGCGTCGGCCCCTTCAACGTCGACCCACTCTTCGGCGACTGTGTCGATGCCCTGGTGGTGGTCGACCTGACCCGGCTCAAGCCTGCCAAGCGCCGCCGCTACCTGGGGGAGGCGACCCTCCCGGACTGAGCCGGGAACACCTCCCCGCAAGGCCTGCATCGAGGCTCCCGGCGCGAGCCCCGGCGAACCGCCGGCCGGGGTTATAAGCACCCGGCTCCTTGTTCCAAATTGATAGTCGACACCCCCCTGGGCCTGTGATTGGATGGGGCTGTGCCCTCCCGGGCACACCAAGATGCGACGATTGGAGGTCAAATCTATGAAGAAACAGAAGCGCGACATGGGTTCCAGAGCATTCGACAGGGGTTACCGGGCGGGCCTTTCGGGCCGCAGCGCCGACCTCTGCCCGCATGGCAACGAGGAACAGCGACAGGCCTGGATTACCGGCTGGCGCGAAGGCCGTGTCGACCAGTGGGATGGCCTGACCGGTGTGTCGGGCGTTCACAAGATGCGCGTGTCCTCCTGACCCGCTTCTGACAATCCCGTCCACGGGGCCGGGCAGGCCGTGACCTGCCCGGCCGGCAACTCAGGCCCGCAGGCTGCTCTGCGCCAGGTCCAGCAACTCCCGGTTGGCCACGGCAAACATGGCAAAGTCCGGTGAGTCGGTCGTGTGCAACTCGGTAATCATCTCCTGCCAGCGCGCCAGCAGGCTGCCCTGGCGCTCCGACCAGGCCGCCAGGCCACTCTCGGTATCTCCCCCTTCCTCCGTGGCCCTCAGGACGCCCACCGCCAAGGTGCGCTGCTGCCACTCGAGGTCTTCCAGGTAGGTGTCACGCGCCAGGGCCTGCCACTCGTTATCGACCTTGCTGTCCAGTATCAGGCCACTGAACCAGTCCAGTTCCAGGCGCTCACCGAGGTCAAAGTAGAGCTCCGCCACCGCGGTCATGTCGGCGCCGGTTTCCCCCGCCGCCTGGACAATCCCCAGCAGGGTATAGGCCTGTGCGGCAGCCGCCACATGTTCCGCCAGCGACTGATCCACCCCCGCCGCCATGTAGCGCTCGGCGAGATGGCGGTACTGCTCGGCGGCACGCCCCCGCAACAGCCCCGGCAGTGCCTGGCGCAGCAGGGACACCCCCTCGGCAAATTCGGCAATCGCCGTACTGGGCGAAAGCTCGTGACGGCGATTGCGCAGCAGCCAGCGGGCGGCGCGCCTTACCAGCCGGACCAGACTGTAGATCATCTCCTGCTGTACGCCGGCATCCACCCGGTAGTCCAGGGCCTCGATCGCGTCCCAGGTCTCGCCGACGGCATAGATATGGGTCACAGCGGTATAGGCCCGGGCAATGTCCGCCACCGGGGCCCCGGTGGCCTTGCGCAGGCGCGCGACAAAGTTGAAGCCGACCCGGTTGACGATGTCGTTGGTCACCTGGGTACACATGATTTCCCGGCGCAGGCGATGCTCTTCGACATCCTCGGGGAAGCGATCCACCAGCTGCCGCGGGAAGGCAGTGGACACGGCGGCGCTCAGCAGCGGGTCGCGGCCCAGATCCGAGGCGATCAGCTCTTCCTTGAGAATGGCCTTGGAGTAGGACACCAGGATAGCGATCTCCGGCCGCGTCAGCCCCTGCCCCTGGATCCGTCGGTCAGCGAGCTCCTGGTCGCTGGGCATGAATTCCAGCTCCCGATTGAGGCGGCCGCTCTCCTCCAGGTGGCTGATGAAGCGCCGGAACTCGCCGCTGCGCTCCGCCGACTGCCAGGCGGCGAGGCTGATCGCCTGGGTCTGCCGGTAGTTGTTCGACAGCACCAGCTCGGCCACGCTGTCGGTCATCGACTCCAGCAGTGCATCCCGCTGTTTGCGGGTCATGTCCCCGCGGTCGACCACGGCATTCAGCAGGATCTTGATATTGACCTCGTGGTCGGAGCAGTCGACACCACCGGCATTGTCGATAAAGTCGGTATTGGAGCGCCCGCCATTCAGGCAGTACTCGATCCGCGCCAGCTGGGTCATGCCGAGGTTGCCACCCTCCCCCACCACCCGGCAGCGCAACTCGCGGCCGTCCACGCGCACCGCGTCATTGGACTTGTCACCAACATCGACGTGGGATTCGCTGCTGGCCTTGACATAGGTGCCGATACCCCCGTTCCAGAGCAGGTCCACCGGTGCCTTGAGGATGTAGGTGATCAGCTCGTTCGGGGTCAGGTGGTCCCGCTCAATGGCCAGTAGGTCGCGCACCTGGCGCGACAGCGGGATCGACTTGGCCGCGCGGGAAAACACGCCGCCGCCTTCCGAAATCAGGTCGCTGTCGTAATCGGCCCAACTCGAGCGCGGCAAGCGGAACAGGCGCTCGCGCTCCAGGTAGCTGGCCCGGGTATCCGGCTCCGGGTCGAGGAAGATGTGCTGGTGGTTGAAAGCGGCCACCAGGCGGATGTGCGGTGACTGCAGCATGCCGTTACCGAACACGTCGCCGGCCATGTCGCCGATGCCCACCACGGTGAAATCGGTGGATTGCACGTTCAGCCCCAGCTCGCGGAAATGGCGCTGCACCGACACCCAGGCCCCGCGGGCGGTAATCCCCATCTTCTTGTGGTCGTAACCGACGCTGCCCCCGGACGCGAAAGCATCCCCCAGCCAGAAGCGGTACTCCCGGGAAAGCGCATTGGCGATGTCGGAGAAGCTAGCCGTGCCCTTGTCCGCCGCCACGACCAGGTAGGGATCCTCGTCGTCCTTGGCCACCACCAGCGGCGGACGCTCAACCCCGATGTCCACGCGGTTGTCGGTAATATCCAGCAGGCCGCGGATAAAAGTCTGGTAGCAGGCAATACCCTCTGCCTGAACCGCCTCGCGATCCATGCCCGGTGCCAGGCACTTGGCCACAAAGCCGCCCTTGGCGCCGACCGGCACGATCACCGCGTTCTTCACCTGCTGGGCTTTCACCAGGCCCAGCACTTCGGTGCGAAAATCCTCCAGCCGATCGGACCAGCGCAGGCCGCCGCGGGCCACCTTGCCGCCGCGCAGGTGTACCCCCTCCACCCGCGGCGAGTAGACGAAAATCTCGTACATCGGCACCGGCGCGGGCATGTCGGGGATATCCGCTGGCCGCAGCTTGAAGGAGAAATAGGGTTTCAGCCCGCCGTCGCTGCCCTGCTGGAAGAAATTGGTTCTCAGGGTGGCCCGGATCAGTGTCACATACTCGCGGATAATGCGGTCCTCGCCGAGATTGGGCACCTGCTCCAGGGCATCCAGGATGCGCTGTTCCACGGTTTCCTCGCGCTGCCTCCGCCACGCTTCATCACCGTCGAATACCGGGGAAAAACGGGTCAGGAAGAGCTCGACGATACTGGCGCTGAGCTGCAGGTGGTTGGCCATGGTCTCGGCGATGTAGTCGACGCTGTAGGGAAAGCGGATCTGCCGCAGATAGCGGGCGTAGGCACGCAGGAGGGCAATTTCACGCCAGTTGAGCCGGGTGCCCAGTAACAGGCGGTTGAAGGAATCATTCTCCGCATCGCCGAACCAGATGCGCGCGAAGGCATCCTCGAAATCGTCGCGCACCTGCTCCAGGTCGATGTCCCGGGACAGCGAATAGATCAGGCTGAACTCCTGGATCCAGTAGCGTTCGCCATCGCTCGCGCGCACGCCGTAGGGGCGCTCGGCCACCACCCGCAGACCGAGGTTTTCCAGGATCGGCAGCACATCCGACAGGGGCAGTGAGTCGCCACGGTGGTAGAGGCGCAGGCGCAGGCGCTCGGGACCCTCCTCGAGCAGCCGGTACAGGCTCATGCCCAGGCGCTCCCCCACCTGCAGGCGCAGGATACGACGGATATCCAGCACCGCCACGCGCGGATCGAAGTCGTCGCGGTAGCCCGGGGGGAAGCCGTTCCCCAGCTCGCGGGTGTAGCGCTCGCCGTTCTCCTCGCCAAACTCGTCAATCAGACGGCTGCGCAGCCGGTCCTCCCACGCCAGGGTTGCCTGCACAATCTGCTCCTCCAGTTCATTGGCGTCCCAGCTCAATTCGGCGGTGGGGTCCACCCGCAGGACAAAATGCACGCGCACCAGCACAGACTCGGAAAAGTGCGTGGTGAACTCGGCTTCCTCGGCACCCAGGGCGCGACAGAGTATCTCCTGAACCCGGGTCCGCCGCTCGGTGTTGTAGCGGTCACGGGGCATGTAGACCAGGCAGCTGAAAAACTTCCCGTGGGCATCGCGACGAACGAACAGGCGCGTCTGCCGGCGCTCCTGAATGCGGTTCACGGCCAGCGCCGTGGTACACAGCTCCCGGGTACTGGACTGGAACAGCTCGTCGCGGGGGAACTGTTCCAGCACCCGGGTCAGCTCGCGGCCATCGTGCTCGCTCGGATCGAGGCCGGACTGCTGGATCACTTCGGCCACCTTGCGCCGCAGAATCGGAATCAGGCTGGGATTGGTCGTGTAGACCGAGAAGGTGTAGAGACCAATAAAGCGGTGCTGGCCAACCACGTCGCCGTCGGCATCGAAAACCTTCACTTCGACGTAATCCGGATAGGCCTGGCGGTGCACCCGCGAGCGCACCCGGGACTTGGCGAAACTCAGCTGACGACGCTGAAGTTCGTCGGGCCCCATGCTGTGGAGATCGGCCTGCAGGTCCATGGCACCGCGGGTCTGGCGCTGGCGCAGCATGCCCAGGCTGTGCTCGTCCGCCACCTCGACACGCACCTCGGGGCCCTGGCGCGACACCGTCAGGTATTCATAGCCGAGGAAGGTCATGCGGTCACTGGCAAGCCAGCGCAGGAACTCCACGGCTTCCTCCCGCAGGGGCGCCTCCACACAGGCGCTGCCGGCAATGGCCTCCATGGCCTGGTCCAGGCGGGCCCGCATGGCGGAAAAGTCATCCACAACACGCCCGACTTCATCGAGAATATCCACCAGCGTCGTGCGCAGCTCCTCCAACTGGTCGGGGAAGGAGTGCCGGCTGATCTCGAAGTAGAGCAGGCTTTCGTGGGAACTGCCCGCGCGCTGGCCCTCGTCCTCCGCGGCCAGGACCTCTTGCAGACTGCCGCCCGCCCCGCGCTGCGCCTCCAGGTTGCAGCTGGCCAGGGCGTGGATGCGGATGTTGCGCTGGTTCAGCTCCCCGCGCACCGACGCGGTACAGAAAGGCATGTCCCGGCACAGCACGGCGATGACGGTGTACTTGCTCTCCCAGCCATGGGTCTGCACGTCGGGGTTGAAAATGCGCACCCGGGGCCCCTCTTCCGCCTGCCAGCCATCCATGAAGCGCAACAGCCCGTAGAGGCAGCCGTAGACATCCTCCACGGTGCGGTGCCGCATGTCCTCGGGCGGGAAACGGCTGAGAAAGACACTGGCCAGGTTGTGCAGAGAGGCGCGGTCGGCGCCATCACTGCGCTGTTCAATGCGCGCAGCAAGCGCCTCGAGAAGATCCTGCTTGACTGCGTCCCACGCCATGTCGCCTACCTCTGGCCAGATTCCTGTCACCTCCAGTCTAGTGCAGTGGGCCAGCAAAGTGTCTGGAACTTTTGCACAGCACCTCCGTCACAGGCTTTCGCAAGCGGGTGAAGTCACCCCTGGGAGAGGCTACAATGCCCGCCGGGCGGCCCGCCCGCACAGCCGGAAAAGCATCGAGGAGCACGCGTGGCGACCACGGACATCAGGACTCTGGAAGACTGGCTTTGCCGCCAGGTAATCGGGCAGCGACATCTGGTGGAGCGACTGCTGATAGCCCTGCTGGCCGATGGACACCTGCTGGTGGAAGGCGCGCCCGGTCTGGCCAAGACGCGTGCCATCAAGAGCCTGGCGGAAGGCATCGAGGGCAGTTTTCACCGGGTACAGTTCACCCCGGACCTGCTCCCCGGGGACGTGACCGGCACCGAAATCTACCGCCCCCAGGACGGCAGTTTTCATTTCCAGAAGGGGCCGATCTTTCACAACCTGGTGCTGGCCGACGAGGTCAACCGGGCCCCCGCGAAAGTGCAATCCGCTCTGTTGGAGGCGATGGCCGAACGCCAGGTGTCCGTGGGTTCCGAGACCTGGCCCCTGCCGGCGCTGTTCCTGGTCATGGCCACCCAGAACCCGATCGAGCAGGAGGGCACCTACCCCCTGCCGGAAGCCCAGCTGGACCGTTTCCTGATGCACGTCCGCGTCGACTATCCCGACGCCGCCGCGGAAACCGAAATCCTGCGCCTGACCCGCGAGGAGGCCGGCGGTGACAGCGCCCGCCCACCGGCCTTGCTGAGCCAGGAACAGGTGCTGGCCGCGCGCCGCGAGGTCCTCGGCCTGCACATGGCCGACGCGGTGGAGCAGTACCTGGTACAACTTGTGGTGGCGACCCGCCGGCCCGGGGACTATGCCGCGGAACTGGCGGAGTGGATCGAATTCGGTGCCAGCCCCCGGGCCAGCATCGCGCTGGATCGCTGCAGCCGCGCCCTGGCCTGGCTGCGCGGTCGCGATTTCGTCACCCCCGATGACGTGCAGGCGGTGGCGCCGGATGTCCTTCGACACCGCCTGATACTGGGCTTTGAAGCCGAGGCCAACGGCATCAGTCCGGACCGGGTGATCCGGGAACTGCTGGCCAGGGTGCCCGCGGGCTAAGCGTGAGCGGCCTGCGCGACGCCACCCGGCCCGCTCGCGGCGCCCGGATCGACCTGGCCACCCTGATCGGCCTGCGCTTCTCCGCCACGCGCCTTTCCCTGCGCCGTCGCCGGCGTGCCCTGGCGGCGCTGGCCGGCGGCCGCCGCTCCAGCTTCCGCGGGCGCGGCATCGATTTCGAGGAAGTGCGCGCCTACCAGCCAGGGGACGATGTGCGCAGCATTGACTGGCGCGTCACCGCCCGCACCGGGCAGGCCCACACTAAACTCTTCCGGGAAGAGCGCGAGCGGCCAGTGCTGATCGTGGTCGACCAGCGCAACAGCCTGTTCTTCGGCTCCCGCCACTGCTTCAAGTCGGTGCTCGCCGCCCACCTCGGCGCCCTGCTGGCCTGGGCCGCCCTGGGCGAAGGCGACCGCGTCGGAGGTGTGGTCTTCGACGATGCGGACCACCACGACATCCGGCCGCGGCGCAGTCGCAAGGCAGTCCTGGCCCTGCTGTCCCGCGTGCAGGCCAGCAATGCGGCACTGCCACTGACGGCGCGCCCAGGCGCCGATGATTTTGCCGCCATGCTGGGAAAGCTGCGCCGGGTGGCGCGCCCGGGCAGCAGTGTCTACCTGGTCAGTGACTTCCAGGGTGCCGACAGCGAGGCAGCGCGGGAGCAGTGGTTCCGACTGGCGGAGCACACCGAAGTGCTGGCCATCCAGGTAACCGATCCCGCCGAGGCACAGCTGCCGCCGCCGGGTCGCTATGCCGTAACCGATGGGGTGCAAGCCGTGGAACTGGACAGCGCTGACCCGCGGCTTCGCCAGCGCTACCAGAGTTTGCGCGAGCGGGAACAGAGCCGGCTTCAGGAGACTCTCGGGCGTCTCGGGATTCCGCTGTTGCAGGCGAGCACCCGGGAATCGCCCCTGCGCCTCCTGCAGGCCTGCTTCGGAGACCGCCGATGAACCCGGATCCTCTCGCGGCCCTGCAGCCCCTGCGCCTGCCCGCCGAGCCCGGCTGGTGGCCCCCGGCGCCGGGCTGGTGGGTGCTGGCGGGCCTGCTCCTGCTCGCCCTGACCGGCGGCCTCTGGATGATCTGGCGGCGCTGGCAGCGCAACCGCTACCGCCGCGTGGCCGCAGCCGCGCTGCAAGCAGTCGCCAGCGACTGGCAGGCGCACCGGGACGCGGCGCGCCTGGTGCAGCAGACCAACCGGATCCTCAAGGCCACCAGTCTGCGCGCCTGGCCGCGCAGCCAGGTCGCGCCCTTGAGCGGAGGCGAGTGGCTAACCTTTCTGCAACAGAGCTGTCCCCAGCCGCTGCCGGCCCTGGAGCCCCTCGCCGAGGCGGGCTATGCGAGGGGCCCCGAAGAGCCGGATGCCCCGGCCCTGCTCGCGGCCGCGGAGCTCTGGGTACGCCGTCATCGGGGACCGCGGTCATGATCTGGCAGTGGCCCTGGATACTGCTGCTGCTGCCGCTGCCGTGGCTGGTTTGGCAATTCACCCCACCGGCCCATGGCAAGCTGCCGCGCTTGCGGGCACCTTTCGCCGGTCTCTGGCAGCGAGTTACGGGCAGCAGCGGAGACGCGGCTGGCCACCCTCGACGTCCGCTGCATACCCTCCTCCTCAGCCTGCTCTGGCTGGCACTGCTGGCAGCTGCCGCGCGCCCGGCGTGGATCGGCGACCCGGTGGAGCTGCCGCGCAGCGGGCGCGACCTGATGCTGGCCATGGACATCTCCGGCAGCATGCGGGTCGAGGACATGCAGGTGGGCGACCAGCGCCTGCGCCGCATCGACGCGGTCAAGGCGGTGTGCGCCGATTTCATGGCCCGCCGCCAGGGCGATCGCGTCGGCCTGATCCTTTTCGGCAGCAACGCCTATGTCCAGTCGCCCCTGACCTTCGACACCCGAACCGTGGAGACCTTTTTACGCGAATCACAGATCGGCTTCGCCGGACAGGAAACCGCCATCGGTGACGCCATCGGCCTGGCCGTAAAGCGCCTCAGGGACCGCCCCCAGGACCAGCGCGTCCTGGTCCTGCTGACCGACGGCCAGGACAATGCCAGCAGCGTGCGCCCACTCGAGGCGGCGCGACTGGCGGCCCAGCTGGGCATCCGCATCTACACCATCGGTGTCGGTGCCGAGGAACTCACCCTGCCCGGCCTGTTTGGTTCCAGCCTGGGCAGTCGCACCGTCAACCCCTCGGCGGAGCTCGACGAACAGACCCTGGTGGCGATCGCCGAGCAGACCGGCGGTCGCTATTTCCGCGCCCGCGACCCGGCGGAACTGAGCGGCATCTATCAGCTGCTCGACCAGCTGGAACCGATTGAGCAGGATCGCGGGGTCTACCGCCCGCGACAATCGCTGATGCACTGGCCACTGGGCCTGGCGATGGCCCTGGCGCTGGCATTGTTCGCACTGAGCCGTCGACGCCCCGCGGCGAGCGGAGGCCAGTGGTAATGGACTGGCTGGCAGACTTCCACTTCCTGCGCCCGCTCTGGCTCTGGAGCCTGTTGCCGGGACTGCTACTGACGGGCCTGCTCTGGCGGTCCCGCCGTCACAGTGGGGGCTGGGAGCAGGTCATCGACGCCGACCTGCTGCCGGAGCTGCTGGAAGCCAGCGGCCCCGTCGGCCGTCGCCGCTGGCCGGCCCTGCTTCTGGTGAGCTGGGTACTGGCGAGTCTGGCCGCCGCAGGTCCCAGCTTTCGCCAGCTGCCCCAGCCGGTGGAACAGCCCACCGATGCCCTGGTCCTGCTCCTCGACCTGTCCTATTCCATGAAGTCCACCGATCTCGCCCCCTCGCGCATGGATCGCGGGCGACAGAAACTGATTGACCTGCTGGAGCGCCGCAGCGCCGGTCAGACCGCCCTGGTCGCCTGGGCCGGGGATGCCCACGTGGTCACGCCGCTGACCGAAGACCATCGCACCATTGCCAATCTGCTGCCGGCACTCAACCCCGACATGATGCCGATGCCGGGCAGCAATGCGCCGGCGGCCGTCTCCCGTGGGCTGACCCTGCTGGCGTCGGCGGGCATACCCCGGGGCCATCTGATCCTGGTGACCGACGGTGTCCAGCCCGAGCAGGTGGCGCTGATCCGCCAGCAGCTGGAGGGCAGCGGCAGCCGGCTGTCGGTCCTCGCCATCGGAACCCCCGAGGGTGCGCCGCTGCCCCTCCCCCGCGGTGGCTTCCTGCGGGACCGCAATGGGGAGATCGTGATTCCGGGGCTCGACGCGGCGCCGCTTCGACGCCTGGCGGAGGTCGGCGGCGGTCGCTACAGCGAACTGCGGGTGGACGGCGGCGACCTGGACTACCTGCTGGACAGGGGTCTATTCAGTGCCGCGGAGAGCGCCGAGGCCACCAGCCTGCAGGCAGATACCTGGGAGGACCAGGGCTACTGGCTGGTGCTCCTGCTGCTGCCCCTGGTCGCCGCGGGCTTTCGTCGCGGCTGGCTGCTGGTTCTCGTGCCATTGCTGGTTCTGCCCTGCACCCCCCTGCCAGCCTACGCACAGTCGACTCCCTCCCCGGAGGCTGCGCAGGCGGCACCACAGCCGGAGTCGGCCGGGACAGCGGAAACGGTCTGGGAGGACTGGTGGCTGCGCCCGGACCAACAGGCTCTGCGCGCACTGCAGTCCGGGCAGCCCGAACGGGCCGCCAGCCTGTTTGAGGACCCCGCCTGGCGCGGTGCAGCGAGCTACCGGGCCGGGCATTATCAGGCCGCGGCCGAGGCCTTCGCCGCCGGGGACGGAGCGGACGCCTGGTACAACCGCGGCAATGCCCTGGCCCGGGCGGGCGAGCTGGCCGCGGCGGCGGAAGCCTACCGCGAGTCGCTCCAGCGCGCCCCCGACAGCCCGGATGCGAAGGCCAACCTGTCCCTGGTCGAGGAGCTGTTGAAGCAGGAACAACAGGACCCGCAACAGCCGCAATCGGGCCAGGATCAGGATGGCGCCCGGGGCGAGCAACAGCCCCCCGAAAACCGCGACGCGGACGCGGGCGAGGACAGCAGCTCGGCGGGTGCCGGAGACAGCGGCGGCGACGCGGCCAGTCGCCAGGGCAAGCCCGGCGCCGAGCCACCCGGGGACCCAACGCCGGGGGACGATGACCATGGCGGCGCGGCGTCGCAGCCAAGCCCCCCGGGGCCGGAGGAGAACCCCTGGGCCGCTGCTGCACGCCCGGAAGCGGGCGAGGAAGGTGACGGTGAGGCAGAGGATACGGCGCCGCCACTGCCCCGCTTTACACCCGAGGAAGCCGAACGCCGCCAGGCACTGGAGCAGTGGCTGCGACGGGTGCCCGACGACCCCTCCGGCCTGCTGCGGGAAAAATTCCGCCACCAGAGCCGCCAACAGCAACGCGCCCGGCCAAGGAATGACGATGCACCCTACTGGTAAGCACCCGCGCCTCATCGCGGCGGCCCTGTCCCTGGTGGCCGCCCTCCTCCTGTTCGCTGGTACGGCGCGGGCCGAAGTCAAGCTCGCCGTTGACCGGCAGGCCGTGGCGATGGGGGAGAGTTTCAGCCTGATCATCAGCGCCGGCAGTGCCGAGGAACTGCGCCAGCTTGACCTGCGCGCCCTCGAGACCGACTTCGCCATCCTGCAGCGCACCCAGAGCAGCAATACCAGCATCATCAACGGCGAGCGCTCCCACAGTGAGCAACTCTCGCTGGAACTCACGCCCCTGCGGGAGGGCAGGCTCGAGATTCCCCCGCTCGGAGGCGCCGCCCCGATCGCCATCGAGGTCGCAGAGCCGGTTGCCGGCGAGGAACGCAACGACGACGTATTGTTCACTGCGGAGCTGGACCGGGAAACGGTTTATGTGCAGGAGCAGGCCATTTTGACCCTGCGCATAGAGCAGGCGGTCAATCTCGAGGCGCGCAGCCTGAGCGAGCTGAAGCTCGACCGGGCCTTCGCGGTGCCACTGGAGCAGCGCTCCTTCCAACGCACCCTCGACGGACGCCCCTGGCTGGTTCACGAGGTGCGATTCGCCATCTTCCCGGAGCGCAGCGGCGAGCTGCAGATCCCCCCGCAGACCTTCACCGCGCGGGAGAGCCGGACCCGCCGCAGCGGCATCAACTTCGGACTCGGAGGACGCCAGCTGCAGCGACGCAGCCAGCCCCTGACCCTGCAGGTCGAACCCCGGCCCGCGGCCTTTCCCCAGGACGCCACCTGGCTGCCCGCCCGCGCCCTGAGCCTGGAACAGAGCTGGTCGGCTGATCCGGACACACTCCAGGTGGGCGACTCCCTGACCCGCAACCTGAGCCTGCGCGCCGAAGGCCTGCAGGGCGCGCAGCTGCCGCCGATCGATTTCCAGGCCCCGGAGGGCTTGCGCTACTACACCGACCAGCCGCAAATAGAAGACAGCGAAAACCCCGGGGGCGTGGTTGGCCTGCGGCAGGACAGCGCCGCCCTGGTGGCCTCCGAACCCGGCGACTACACCCTGCCCGCCATTCGCGTGCCCTGGTGGGATACCACGGAGGACCGCGTGCGCTACGCCGAAATTCCCGCGCAGCGCATCACCGTGCTGCCCGGCAGCATCGACGCGAGCCCGCCGCCGGCTGAACCCGCTACACCCGGCGCGCGCAGCACTGCCAGCGCCACTCCCGCGGCGCCACCTGGCCCCCGCAGCACCCCCACGCACTGGCTATGGCCGCTGCTCAGCGCCGGCCTGGGCCTGGGCTGGCTGCTGACCGCCCTGCTCTGGTGGCGCAGCCACACCCGTGCCGCAAACCTCCCCCACAGCGGCAGCGCAAGCGGGGCAAATAGCGCCGGCCGCGCCTTCCGGCAGCTGCAGGCGGCCTGCACCAGCCACAGTCCGGCCCCGGCGCGCCGGGCTTTGCTCGACTGGTGTCAGGCTCAGGTGGGGGCTGGCTGCGAGAGGGATCTGTACACGCTGGCCGAGCGGCTGGGTGATCGCGAGCTGCTGGCGGCCATCGACGAGCTCGAGCGGGCGCTCTACGCCCCGGTGGCAACGCCCTGGCGCGGTGACGCCCTGCTCGCCGCGGTACGCCGCCTCCGACAGCAGCCAGCTCGCCAGCAAGCCGCACCCGACCTGGCGCTCTACCCCGGCGGCGAGTGACCCCGCGCCGCTGGCACGATAGGCCTATCGTTGTGGAGCCAGTAGCGCCGCAGCGTGGCCTTTCCGGGCCTCCCTGGACACGCCGTGAACCCACACCCGGTAAAGCGGGGCGGGCTCTCCATGGGGGCTCGTAGGCCGCTCACCCGATAAAGCGGGGGTGGGCTCTCCATGCGGCCCACGGTCCAGGGAGGCCCGGAAAGGCCACGCTGCTGTTTTGGCACGAGTTTCAGTTGGGGCGGCTGTAGCCAGAATTTGCGGGCCTCATTCGTGCCGGATCAGAGTCTCGGCCACGGAAGGTTAGAGCCACTCGGCTTCCGAAGCCAAGTACGTGGCAGCCCATAGCACCGGTTCAGGCGCCGCTCCGAGGAAGCATCACTCGACGCAACCGCCATAGTAGCGTCCGGGGTGTGCCTTGCCTGTCGGGACCGTGGGCCGCATGGATGCGGCCTACGAGCCTCCAGGGACGGATTTACGGCGTGTCCCGACAGGCAAGGCACGCTCCGGACGCGGGCCAGTGGCACCAGCGGCCGCTAGCGGTACGGGCGACAGGCAAAGCACACCCCGGCCGCGGGCGAATGGCACCCACGACGAGGCCAGCAGTGCGCCTTAGGAGTGATCGCCTGGCCCCGGCCCGGCTCACGCCAGGGCCTTGCTGACCACCTCGTAGACATCCCGCGACAAGGTCGGCAGCGCCGCCAGGCGCTCGAGCTGGGCCTTCATCAGCGCCTCGCGACCCCGGTAGTTGCGCCAGCGAGTCAGCGGTGTCAGCAGGCGCGAAGCCATCTGCGGATTACTGCGGTCGAGGGCCTCGATGCGGTCGGCCAGGAAGCGGTAGCCGGCGCCGTCGGCGCGGTGGAAGCTCACCGGATTGGCCGCGCTGAAGGTGCCCACCAGGGCCCGCAGCCGGTTGGGATTGCGGGCGTCGAAGGCCGGGTGATCCAGCAGGCGGGTCACGCGCGCCAGGGTCCCGTCGCCGGGCATAGCCGCCTGCACCTGCAGCCACTGGTTGACCACCAGGGTCTCGTGCTGCCAGTCCTGGTAGAAGCGATCCAGCGCGGCCTCAGCGCGGGTGGCGTCGCCCTGCCAGGCGATGACCTGCAATGCCGCGAGGCGGTCGGTCATGTTGTCGGCGTCGGCAAATTGCTGCTCCGCCAGGGCCAGGCCCTCCTCCCCCGCCGCGGCGAGGAAATCCAGGCAGACATTGCGCAGGGCGCGGGCTCCGATCTGCTCGGCGCTGGGCGCATAGGGCTCCCGCGACGCCAGGCGCTGGCGGCAGGCGAGGAGCGCGTCGCGGTGTTGGCGGCCAATCTGCCGCCGGACACTGCAGCGGGCGCGGTGGATGGCATCCACGTCGGCCCCGCCCTCTTCCGCCGCGAGATCGGCCAGATAGCTCTCCCCAGGCAGGCGCAGCATTTCCGCCACCATCGCGGGGTCGAGACTGTCGTCGGCGAGCAAGACACCGATGGCCGACAGCCAGGTGGCGTCCAGCGCTTCGCCCTCGGGCTCCCGTATCTGCGCCTGGATTCCCCGCAGGGCCAGCTGCTGGGCCGCATCCCAGCGGACGAAGCCGTCCTCCTCCCGGGTCATCAGGGCGCAGAGTTCCGCGGTGTCGAGGTCGATCTCCAGGCGCACGGGTGCAGAGAAACCGCGCAGCAGTGCCGGGACCGGCGCCTCCCTGATGCCCTCGAAGCGGAACTCCTGCTCCGCCTCGCTGAGCACCAGTACCCGGGAGGTGTTGTCCTCCGGAACATCCTCCGCCGGCAGGCTTTCCGGGTCCGTGGACAGGCGCAGCGGCAGATTGCCCGCGCTGCCGAGCAGGCCCATGGCGACGGGTATCACCAGCGGCGCCTTGTCGGGCTGCCCCGGAGTCGGCGGCGTGTTCTGGCGCAGGGTGAGGGTATAGGCCTGGGCTGCCTCGTCGTACTCGCCCCGCGCGCTGAGCCGGGGCGTACCGGCCTGGCCGTACCAGCGGCGGAACTGCCCGAGGTCGACACCCGAGGCGTCCTCCATGGCGCGCACAAAATCCTCGCAGGTGACCGCCTGGCCGTCGTGGCGCTCGAAGTACAGGTCGGCACCGGCGCGGAAGCGTTCCGGCCCCAGCAGGGTGTGGATCATCCGCACCACTTCCGCGCCTTTCTCGTAGATCGTCACGGTGTAGAAGTTGGAGATTTCGATGAAAGAGTCCGGGCGCACCGGATGGGCCATGGGCCCCGCGTCCTCGGCAAACTGGGCACTGCGCAACAGGCTCACATCCTCGACCCGCTTGACCGTGGGCGAGCCCAGGTCGGCGGAGAAGCAGGCGTCGCGAAACACCGTGAAGCCTTCCTTGAGGCTGAGCTGAAACCAGTCGCGGCAGGTCACCCGGTTGCCCGACCAGTTGTGGAAGTACTCGTGGGCGACAATCGCCTGGACCCGCTGGAAGCCGGTATCGGTGGTGATCGCCGGGCTGCACAACACGCAGGAGCTGTTGAAGATGTTCAGCCCCTTGTTTTCCATCGCCCCCATGTTGAAATCGTCCACGGCGACAATGTTGAAGATGTCCAGGTCGTACTCGCGGCCATAGACCTCCTCGTCCCAGCGCATGGCCTGCTTCAGCGACAGCATGGCGTGGTCGCACTTGTCCAGGTCCTTGGCTTCCACGTAGATGCGCAGGGTGACTTCGCGACCGCTGGCAGTGCGGAAATGGCCCTCGATGTGCTGCAGGTCGCCGGCCACCAGGGCAAACAGGTAGGCGGGCTTGGGAAAGGGATCCTGCCAGTGCATGCGATGACGGCCCCCTTCCAGGGCCTCCGCGCGCCCCGGGTTGCCATTGCTGAGCAGCACGGGGTAGCGCGCCTGGTCCGCCTCGATCGTCACGTCGAAGGGCGCCAGTACGTCGGGGCGGTCGGGGTACCAGGTAATTTTGCGGAAGCCCTCGGCTTCGCACTGGGTGCAGAACATGGCGCGGGACTTGTAGAGCCCCTCCAGGGAGCTGTTGTCCTGGGGGCGAAGCCGGCAGCGGGTGCGCAGTGTGCCCCGCTCGGGCATGTCGGGAATACACAGGGACTCGCTGTCGAGGGTGTACTGCTCGGGCGACAAGGGCTGGTCGTCGAGGAAAATTTCCAGCAACTCCAGTTCCTGGCCCGAGAGCGTCAAAGGCTCGCTGGCCCCGGCCTCGGGGTTGCGCAGCAACTGCAGCTCCGCCGTGACCAGGGCTTCCGTCTCGTGGAGATCGAAATGCAGGCGGGTGTGCTCGACCCGAAAGGCGGGCGGCCGATAGTCCTTGAGGTAGATGACCCGGGGGTTGGCGTCGCGCATGCTGACTCCTTAAAGCTGCGACAGGGCGACCTGGTAGCCGCCGTATTTGCGCAGGTTGATGACTCCAGTGTCGAAAATCAGGTACTGGCCCTTGATCCCCAGCAGGGTACCCTCGACCAGGGGCTGGCGGTCGAGGTTGAAGGATTTGACCTTGGTCGGATACTCCAGCACCGGGTAGTCAATGGACACGACCTCGCCATCGGTGATGGGCTGGACCGCCTGCAGGCCGTGTTCACGTTGCAGCGTATCGATGCCATCGCCGCACTCGCCCAGCAGGCGGTCCCGCCACGCGGGCAGATCCACCGGGTCGGAGGGCCCCTTGAGCATCGCCTGCCACTGGGTGCGGTCGGTGACATGGGCCTTGAGCAGGGTTTCCACCAGGCCCGACTGGTAGCGGGTCTGCACCCGGAGCACCGGCAGTGCCTGGGTTGCCCCCTGGTCCATCCAGCGCGTCGGCACCTGGCTGTGGCGGGTGATGCCCACCTTGACCCCCGAAGTATTGGCGAGATAGACGATGTGCTCGATCATGCAGTGGCTTTCGCCCCACTCCGGCTCGCGGCAGGTGCCCAGGTGATAGTGGCACTTCTCCGGGCTGACGATGCAGCTGTCGCACTGGGCCAGGCGGCGGAAACAGGGATAACAGTAGCCCTGGTTGAAGCTCTTGCTGCTCACCCGCCCGCAGTGCACGCAGTGAATCTCGCCCAGGTAGCGCAGGGCCAGGGATTGCCCCAGCAGGGGGTTGAGGTCCACCCGGGCTTCATCGTCCAGGGTAAAACGATAGCTGACCGGGGCCTCCAGGGCGGTGCGCATCTTGCGCAGCCCGCCCCGGGCCAGTTCCGCCGGCGTGCTCATGTCCGGTCCGGGCTGTTGCGCCAGGCCAGGGGGACTTCCGCGGGGTCGTCGCAGACCTCGCCGGCCTTGTGTCCCTTGTCGATGTAACCCACCCGCTGCTCCGGCGGCAGGTGTTTCTCACCCCAGGCGATTACCGCCTGCAGGGCGTGGTCGCGCTGCTCCGGGGAAACTGGTGAGCCGTCGGGCCAGCGCCCCAGCTCCACGGCCTGGCGCAGACGCTCGTAGATTTCCGGGGGCATCTGGTCGATGGCGTCCTGATACTGCATGGTTGCTCCGCGATTGTGCAAAGGGCGCATTATAACCGGGACCGCCCTCGCCTGCCGGCCCCGGCGAGCCAGGCCACTGCCAGACCCAGCAGCGCCCCCGCCAGCAGCCCACCCAGGTGCGCGGCATTGGCAATGGCACCGAAACCCAGGGTCTCGACAATCCCCAGCAGGCAGACCACCAGCCAGCCGACCATCAGTAGCATGATCGGGCGCGGCGGCTCCAGGGCCCAGGCCGGCCGCAGGCGACCGGCAACCCAGCTGAAGCCGAGCAACCCGTAGACCACCCCTGACATGCCGCCGAAGATCGCGGGGCCGCTGAAGAGATACTGGGCGCCATTGGACAGCAGGGCCACCAGCAGGAACAGGGCCAGCAGCATGCGCGAGCCCAGCAGCAACTCGACCCGGTGGCCGAGCTCCCACAGCCAGAGCCCGTTGAATACGATATGCAGCCAGCCGAAATGCAGGAAGGCCGGCGTCAGCAGGCGCCAGTACTGGCCGCCCATCTCGCCGAAACGGATCATCTCGCCGCGGATCTCGAACGGGGTGAAGGTCAGGTAACTCACCCAGCTGAAGGGAAAGGGCAGGTAGACCAGCAGGAAGCCGAGGATACTCAATCCCAGCAGGGCCAGCGTGGCGGGCGCCCGCTGCCAGGCAGGCGGCACAGTAAGCATCTCGGACATCAGTTGACCAGGGCGTTGCTCCAGTGCAGCTTGTCCCTGCAACTGGCGTAGAAACTGTGCCCCACCGGGTGCAGCAGGGTCAGGCGGTGAGGCTTCTTGGTGATCAGCACGGTGTCCCCCGGGCGCGCGGTCATGTTGACCTGCCCGTCGCAGGTCACCGGCGGGTGGATGCGGTTGCGCGAGAGAATATCCAGGCGAATTTCGCTGTTGCCATCGACCACGATGGGCCGGCTGCTGAGGGCGTGGGGAAACATCGGCACCAGCACCACGGCATCCAGGGTCGGGTGCATGATCGGGCCGCCCCCGGACAGGGAGTAGGCGGTGGAGCCGGTCGGGGTGGAAACGATCAGTCCATCGGCCCGCTGGCGATAGACGAAGACCCCGTTAATGGAAAGCTCGAATTCGATCATCTGGGCGGAGGTGCCGGAGTTGACCACGACGTCATTCAGCGCATCGGCACGGCCCACGGTGCGCCCCTCCCGCTGCACCCGGGCGTCCAGCAAGAAGCGGCTCTCGCGCACGAACTCCCCGGCAAGCACGGCGGGCACCTGGCTGTGCATGTCGTCGGGGGAGATATCGGTGAGGAAGCCCAGGCGCCCGCGGTTGATGCCCAGCACCGGGGTCTCGTAGCGCGCCAGCGTGCGCGCGGCACTCAGCAGGCTGCCGTCACCGCCGACCACGATGACCAGGTCGCAGTCCTCGCCGATATCGTCGAGGCTGCCACAGGGAAGGCTGGTCTCCGGCACCAGCTCGGCCAGTCGCTGTTCGAGAATCAGTTCGCGATCCAGGCCCTGCAGCAGCCCTATCAGCTCCTGAAGGACCTCGCGCAGACCCTCCTGCTGGCTGCGACCGACCAGACCAATCCTGTCAAAACGTGTCTGCATGCCTTCCGCCTTGCGGCTACGGGGACGGTATTATACACGGCGCGGGCGCTGATTCCCGGCCCGGCTCCCTTCAACTCTGGAGACCCACATTGTTCTTCTGCAGGACCTGCTCTGCGCGGTAACTGGAGCGCACAAACACCCCGGACACCACTTCCATGAAGCCCTTCTCCAGCCCCCACTCACGGTAGCGCTCGAACTCCCGCGGCGAGACATAGCGATCGATCGGGTAGTGGTGCGCGGTGGGCTGCAGGTACTGGCCGAGGGTGAGAATATCCACCTGCGCCCGGCGCAGATCGTCCATCGCTTCGAGGATTTCCTCGTCGCTCTCCCCCAGGCCCAGCATGAGGCTGGTCTTGGTCAGCACGTCCGGGCGGTAGCCCTTGGCGTGTGCGAGGACCGCCAGGGTCTGCTCGTAGCCGGCCCGCGGGTCGCGCACCGGGTGGGTGAGCCGGCGCACGGTCTCGACGTTCTGGGCGAAGACCTCGATGCCCGAGTCGAGCACGGTCTCGACATCCGCGAGCACGCCCAGGAAGTCCGGGGTCAGGGCCTCGACCGCGGTCTCCGGATTGCGTTCCTTGACCCGGCGTACACAGTCAGCGTAATGCCCGGCGCCGCCATCCGGCAGGTCGTCGCGGTTGACGGAGGTGAGCACCACGTACTTGAGCCCCATCAGCGCCACCGACTCGGCGGTATTGTCCGGCTCCTGGGGGTCCAGCCAGCCGCGGGGGTTACCGGTATTCACGGCGCAGAAGCGACAGGCTCGGGTGCAGACATCCCCCATCAACATAATGGTCGCGGTGCCGGCACTCCAGCACTCACTCATATTGGGGCACTTGGCCTCCTCGCACACCGTGGCCAGACGGTGCTCGTGGACGATATCGCGCACCTTCTCATAAGTTGCCCCGCCGCGGGCGCGAATGCGCAACCAGTCGGGCTTGGCCAGGCGCGAGCCCGCTTCGCGGCCCTGCTTGATGCCATCCTTGATCGCGGTCACGCCGCGGTCGGTGACGAACTTCTCGCCACTGCGCACCTGCACCACCGGGATGAGTTTGGGCTCCGACATGCACACTCCGCGAATCGGTGAAAAACGGCGATTATAGCGGAGTCGGGCAGGCCCTGCAGAATCCTGCGGGGCCCTGCTACACTGGGCCCTTAGCCACCTCTCGCGGAGACCCTATGGCCACCATCACCTTCTTCGGGGCTGCCCAGGAAGTCACCGGCTCCTGCCACCTGCTCGAGTCCCCTGCCTGCGGCAAAGTGTTGCTGGACTGCGGCCTCCACCAGGGTGGCGACGCCGTCGAGCGCATTCACAACGAGCGCTTCGCCTTCAACCCCGGCGATATCGATGCCGTGGTGCTCTCCCACGCCCACCTCGACCACAGCGGTATGCTGCCGCTACTGGTCCACCGCGGCTTCGAGGGGCCCATTTACTGCACCCGAGCCACCGCGGACCTGCTGCCGATCATGCTGCACGACGCCGCCGGCCTCTACCTGCGCGACCTGGAGCGAGACAACCTGCGCGCCCGGCGCCGGGGGCGCAAGGAGCGCGAGCCGATCTATGACATGGACGATGTGGAAACGGTGCTCAAGCGCCTACAGCGCATTCCCTACCGCAAGCACGCGGACCTGGGACCGAAATGCCGGGTAACCTTCCACGATGCCGGGCATATTCTCGGCTCGGCCATCGTCGAGGTGGAACTGAAGGAGAAGCGCGGCCCGCGGCGCCTGGTCTTCTCAGGCGACCTGGGCCGTGCCGGCTCGGTGCTGATGAACGCCCCCAGCAGCCTCAGCGAGGCCGACATCGTGCTGATGGAAAGCACCTACGGTGACCGCAACCACCGCTGCGAGGACGAATCCCTGGAGGAGCTGCGCGAGGTGCTGGCGGACACCTGGCGCCGGGGCGGCTCGGTAATGATTCCCGCCTTCGCGGTGGGACGCACCCAGGAAATCATTTTCCACCTCGGGCGGCTCCACCACGCCGGCGAACTGGACCCCTGGCAGATCTTCCTCGACAGTCCCATGGCGATTGAAGTCACCCAGGTCTACGATCGCTGGCTGCACCTGATGGATGACGACGACATCCGCGAGCTGAGCGAGTCCCACCGCCACTCCCTGGAGGGTTTCCTGCCCACGCTGCAGCTGACGCCGGATACCGAGCAGTCGATGGCGATCAACCGCATCAAGGGCGGCGCAATCATCATCGCCGGCAGCGGCATGTGTACCGGGGGCCGAATTCGCCACCACTTCAAGCAGCGCATCTGGGACAGCCGCAACACCATTATCTTCGCCGGCTTCCAGGCCCAGGGCACCCTGGGTCGCCTGCTGGTCGAGGGCATGCAGTCAGTCAAACTGTTTGGCGAGGAATATGCCGTGAAGGCGCAAATTGCCACCATTGGCTGCTTCTCCGCCCACGCCGGGCAACGCGAACTGCTGGCCTGGGCCGGCAATTTCGAGGGCCCGCCCCGCGTTGTACTGGTGCACGGCGAGGCCAAGGCGCAGGACACCCTGGCGGAGAAGCTTTGGGAGGAACAGGGCATACAGGTGCAGATTCCCGCGCGGGGGGAGACCATCGCCTTCTGAAAGAGCCGTCGCTCTCCCCTGAGAATTCGCACTCGGTGGTCCGGCGTTGCTCCGGGGGATCAAGGACACGCCGTGAACCCGCACCCGGTAAAGCGGGGTGGGCTCTCCCTGGGGACTCGGCGCCGGCCGTCCTGGCCGGCGACGGTCCTTGATCCCCCGGAACAACACCGAACCACGCCATCACCCTCAGGGTGAGTAGCGACCTGGCGACAGGGACAGGGGGAGCGGAGCGACTAGCGTAATGGCGTGCTCTGGCGTAGTTTCAGGGTTTTCAGGACCGTCGGCCGCATGGATGCGGCCGTCGAGCCCCCATGGATGGGTTCACGGCGTGTCCTGAAAACCCTGAAACCGCGCCAGAGCACCGGGTGCCCCAGCGCCAAGTAGAGCGTCTCTATCCGCCCGTCAGGTCTGCGCGCTTACCCGGCTACTGGGTGAAGGGTTCGGCGTAGAACTGGCTGTACCACTTGCGGAACTTGGCGATCGGCCCATCGCCGTCGCAGAGCGCGGGGTCCGGGCGGTAGATCTTGTTCTCCCAGATCGGCCGGTCCTCGTCCAGCTGCTTGCAGATATCCTTGACGATCGCCGCGTTGACGCCGCCCTCTTTCACCTGACCGTCCACCTTGGGCTGGGTAAAGGCGAAGCGCACGTGAACGGTTTCCTCGTCAACCGGGGTGACGTTGCCCATCAGGAAGGTGTCGGCGATCCCGGCAAACTTGGTGTAACCCTGACCGGGGCCGATGCTTCGGGCGGTGATGCTGCCCTTGATGGTACCGCGGGGGGTTTCCATGTCGGCGCGCTGGACCATGTTGGAGAAGTGATCTTCGTAACGGAGATCCGTTTCCGGGAAGGTGGCGGTCTGGTGTACATAGCGGAAGTGGGCCGAGTCGGCGCCGTTTTCAGCCATCTCCTGACAGGCGGTCTTGAAGGTCCACTCGAAGCGCTTCAGGGGTGCCCAGTCTTCGCTGTTGGCCTCCGGGAAGCTCTCCACCTCCCACTTGGGCGCCTCGCCCTTGGGGTGATACCAGGCATAGATCACCTGATTGTCCTCCACCAGCGGGTAGGAAGTCAGGCACTGCTTGCCATCCACCTTGGGGGGCATCTTCTTCGCGTAGGGGACTTCCGTGCAGTAACCCTCGGGGTCGAATTTCCAGGCGTGGAAGGGGCAGACGATGGTTTCCCCCTCGATGCGCCCGCCCTGACCACTGCTTTCGTTGATGCCGTAGCCCAGGTGCGCCCCGAGGTGGGGACAATAGGCGTCCAGCAACACAGGCCGCCCGGATTCGGTACGGAACAATACCAGTTCCTTGCCGAAGTACTGCACCGCCCGGGAGTCGCCCGGTTTGAGTTCATCCGCGTAGGAAATCACGAACCAGCCGAAGGGTATCGGCATCGGAGGACGGGGTTTGGCCATGGTCACTCTCCTTGAAGCGAGGTGCGAGTCGCACAGAACAGTAAAGCGCCGCACTGCGGCCCGCGTGGTTGATGGCGGCATGATAATGTTTTTCCCCACGCGCCTTAAGGGCATTGGTACAAGCACTTGCACCGATCCCCGGAAGCGGGCCCGCGGTATCCAATCAGAAGCGGTAGACACCCGTGAGACCGAACTGCCGCGGCTTGATCACGCGGTCCTGGGGAATCACCCCCGAGGGGACCGAGGCGTCGAGCAGGGTTTCCAGCTCGTTCTGCATCAGCAGGGCCTCCCTGTCGAAGGCATTCTTCACCCACAACTTGAGATCCCACTGGCCATCCGCGCTGCGCAGCCCAGTGAACAGGTCGAGGGTGGCAAAACTGCCGCTCTCGACCCGGGTGATGGGCGCCACCCGCATGCTGTGGAAATTGTAAAGCGTATCGAGATACCACTCCGCGCCCCAGCCTGTCACGGGCACGACATAGCTGGAGCTGGCAACCACTGACCAGTTGCCGGTATCCCCACCCAGGCGCTCGCCGCTCAGGTCGCAGACCCAGAACCCGCTGGAGCCTACGTAAGCCAGCTCGCCGCTGGTATCGGCACAGATGGCATCGTCGAAATCCTCGTACTTGCTGTCGGTATAGGACAGCAGGAGCTGCCCGCGGAGGCGGTCGCTGAAGAGGTAGGTGAGATCCACCTCCGCGCCGCTCACCAGCACCTCATCAGCATTCTGGATGACATCGAACTGGTTGTCCTGAAGACCATCCCCGTCGGTATCCAGGGGGGCTCCCAGCGTCTGTGTATGGAAGTCCGTGTAGGTCTGGTAGAAAGCTGCCAGGTTGAGACGCATGCGCTGGTCGAGCAGGTCCGATTTGTAGCCCAGTTCGATACTGGTGGAGCTTTCGTGATCGAAATTCTCGATCGCGTCCGGCGTGGTGCCGGAAAGGTCCAGTGTAGTGCCACCGTCCCGGCCCCCGCGATCCACGGTCAGATACAGCATCTGGTCAATCGACAGCTTGTAGGACAGCTTCACCGTGCCGGTCAGATCGATGTACTTGATCTCGGCATAATTGGGTGGATAGGGAATATCCAGATCCAGAACATTGCCGCCAAGATTCGCGGTGCCCACAACCCGCAGGGCGTTCAGGTTCTTGCGCACGACACGACTCCAGCGCGCACCCGCGGTAAGGGTCCAGTCATCGCTCAGGTAAAAATTGTTGTGGGTAAAGACGCCCCAGTTCTCCGAGGAGGCATCCAGTACCACGTTGGCGGTGGTATCCACCGCGCCACCCAGGCGAAGCTGGCGCGACCTGACCGTGGTACTCGAGTTATTGTGGCCGTAGTAGAGGCCGGTTATCCAGTCCCAGCGGTCATTGCCGCTGGAGGCCAGGCGCAGCTCCTGGCTGAAGACCTTGGAGAAGTTGATCTCGGCGGTCTGCCAGCTGTCATCCACCCCGGTCACGTCGGTGTCCTTGTCATCATCGTTGGTGGAGGTGGCGTGATAGGTCTGGGAGGTGAGCACAGTGTTACCGATCTCGATATTCAACTCGCCAATGGTCTGGTTCATGCGCGCCCGAATATGCCGTGGACGATCACTCAGGTCGACCCTGTCGACAGCCTCCACCCCTTGCCCGTCAGAAATCCACTCGGAGTTGTTGCTGTCCCACTCGACATAACTGTGGCTGAGCCGCCCACTGACCGCGCTGCCCGGCTCCCACAGGACCGTGGCCCTCAGGGATTCGGTCCTGGCGAGCTGGTCCCGGTCGAGGTTGCCGTACTCATAGCCGCTGCTGTTGTTTTCATCGTAGACCCCGGCCAGGCGCAGCCCCAACTGGTTCTCTATCACCGGAATACTGAGGCCGAAACGGGTGTTGGACAGCTGGTGCTCGCCGAAGGACTGCTGAATATAGCCCTCCCTGCGGGTCAGGTCGGGGTTGCGGGTATGAATGACAATGGAACCCGTGGGCGAGGCCGTGCCATACAGGGTGCCCTGGGGGCCGCGCAGCACTTCGTAGCGTTCGATGTCAAACTGGGTAAAGAATGCCAGCTGCTGCTGACTCACATAGGCCCCATCCATGAACACGTTGGTTCGAGGCGTCATGGGGCCCTGGATATAGGTTCCCACCCCGCGCAGCGTAATGTTCTGTGTCGAGCCGAAGGATTGCAGGTTCAAGCCCGGAGCCAGCTTACCGAGATCCTGCAGATCGAAGGACACCTTGTCTTCAAAGGCACTGCCCGTGATGGCATTGATGCTGACAGGAACGTCCTGCAGCAGCTCGGTGGTCTTCTGGGCAGTTACCGTGATCTCCTCCAGCACCAGGGTATTCTGGGCCTGAACCACGCCACACCCGCTCAGGGCAATGACAGCGACATAGCATCGGGTGCGTTTCACGACGTACTCCCTATTTATTGTTATGGGCCGGCAGAAATGCCACGCGCGGTGCTTTACGGGCGGTGACTATAGACACCTTTATTGCATAATATCATTTTATTAGCAATGTTTTGATCGGCGCGGAAGATGACACCCGGGATCCGCACAGCGGATTAACGATGTCTATAGCGTGGGAGTAACTCCAGGGCATGGCACCCCGCCAGCCATATTTGCCTTCCCGTCAGAATGTTTTTAGACTCAGGTCATCGAATCTGTACAAGCGCTGTCACGCACCCGCTTCGCGGGTGCCCTACCACAAGAGGCCATCGCGATGCCGGTCAACAAATCCGTTCCGGACAGTCACAAGCACATACTGGAGAACGGCGTATTTGCATTCATGAGTACCATACGCGCCAGTGACCAGCTGATTTCCACCAACCCGGTCGGCTATGACTGGGATGGCGAGACGCTGCGTATCAGCACCCTCAAGAGCCGCGTGAAATACCGCAACCTGCAACAGGATCCCCGCGTCACGGTCTGCGTACTGGATGCCCGCTCACCCACCCGCTATGTGGAAATTCGCGGCAGAGCGGTGCTGGAGGACGACCCCGGTGGCGCCCTGAACAAAAAGATGTTCCGGGAGAAGATGGGCTACGAGTTCGACCTCGACGAGCCTGGGGCGGAGCGGGTTATCGTCACCATCGTACCCGAGCAGGTCTCCACCCCGACCCTTTACGGGGGCCGTCTGGACCATGTCGGCGATCCAGCCGGGGGAGAGAAGCCGTGAATGAAGAGCTGATGCGGCGCTACTACGCAACCTACAACCGCGAGGACCCGGAGGCTCTCGCCGCCTTCTACCACCCCGAATGCCAACTGCACTCGGCACAGGGGTCGATGCAGGGGCGCAAAGAAATCCTGGACACCTACCGCTATCTGATCACAGCGTTTGAGGACCGCATGACACCACTGGACATCCGCGTGCAGGGCGATACTGCAGAGGTTGACATCCTCGACCGCTTCACCGCGCGCGAGGATGTCGCAGATTTCATGGGCCAGTCCCTGGTCGCCGGCGAGAGTTTCGAGTTGAAACTGAAGGCGCACTACCGGGCTGAAAGGGGACGGTTTCGCGAGATTCATATCGCACTGAGCCCGGACTGAGGCGGCGCTCTCCCCGCCTCCCCCGGCTCGCGCCCCGGACCGGGGCGCGTTTGCAACGACCGGGCGCTGCCGGAGCGGCCGGTCTACGAGTAAATCGGCCCGCCAATCAGGTGTGTGGCCAGATCGATCAGCAACAGGCTGATGACACCGACAAAGGAGGCTTCGATAAACACTCTGCCGAGCCCCCAGCGCTCACCGTCGACCTCCTCGTCCATGCGGTAGACATTGGGGAAGGCGACCACAAAATACAGCGCATAGAACCAGGACCCGTAAAGCAGCATGGCGTCGAGGTCCTCGTACCACACGTTACTGCCGTCATTGTCGATCATCACGAAGTACATGTAGGTCTCGCCCCAGGCCCAGAAGCAAGCCACCACCAGCACGATCGCGGACCAGGCCACGGCCCGCGCCGCGGCGGAGCTCCAGTGCGTGGTCATGGTGCGGATACGCCGCATCACGATAACCGCGCTAGCGTGGTAGACGATGAAGAACACGATGGCGTTGAAGTACATGGACGGCGGTACCTTCATGTGCTGCGCCAGCGCCGTCGACTCATCCGGGCCGACCAGAGCAGAATCCAGGTACAGGTTCACGTCTTCAAAGCGGTAGCGCAGGCCGAGGATTTCAAAGAAGTACTCGGTATGGAAATAGGTAGCCAGAAAAATCCACCAGAACATGTAGAGGTTGAACTTGAACCAGTAGCTCTGCTGCCAGGGTACGCCGCTGTTGCGCCGGAGAAACCAGGGAAGCAGCACGCAGTACGGCAGCCACATGAGCAGGTTCTGCATGATATTCCAGAAGGTCCCGGTCTCCAGCCAGCCCATCTGCACCATGGCCATGTTGTAGAGAAACCAGAAGGGTATGACGGTGAGAAAAAACTTTTCCGCCCAGGCCTTGTCAGGGTTTGGCGAGAACCAGTAGCCCCCCTTCCCGCGCTCATTCATCGCTGCCTCGTGCATACTCGCTCATCCTCTTGTTTTGTTTTGGATTCGTGTGTTCAAAGTGCCGGCTCGCGCTTCCTGACCCGGCCAATAGCGCAGGCGACTTCGGTGGCTTCATCGATGGCCTGTCGAATCAGTCCCGGACCGTTACAGTCCCCGATGTGCCAGACCCTCTCCGCGAGGCCCGCAAACGGCGAGCTTGCGGCCTCCAGGCCCTGCGGCTGCCCGGCCAAAACCACGGTATCGGCGTCCAGCGAGCGCTCTCTGCCCGCAAAGCGCAGGGTCAGCCCGCCCGGATAAAGCGCGACCAGTTCAGTCTCGGCCAGCACCTGCCCACCCAAGCGATCGAAGCGTGACAGCTGCTCCTGCCGCCGTTTCGGGCCAACGTCGAGGGCGGGTACGGCGGCGCTGCAGAGCAGCGTCACCGAACGCCCCCGCCGCAGCAGGAACTCGGCAAACTCGAGGGCCACCAGATCCTCACCCACGACACACACGCGACGCCCCAGGGGCAGATAGTAGCGACTCAGTCGGCGCAGATGAGCCGGCTTCAGGCTACCCCACAGGACGGCGGGAACTTGCGTCGCGAGCCGCATCCAGGTCGGGCCCTGACCACCCCTGACCGGATTCAGGCCGGACAATACCTGGCGCATCGCCCAGGCATCCACCACGTGGGGCAAATCCCGACCGGGCACTGCCGGCAGCCTGGGTGTCGCCCCAGTCGCCACCACCAGGACATCCGGTGCCAGGGCCTGAACCGCGCTGGCATCGGCCCGCGTGTTCAGGCGCAAGTCCACGCCCAGGCGCTGCAGCTCACGCGACAGGAAGTGCAAAAGGGGTTCGTTGTCACTGTGTACCAGTGCGGCATAGAACAGGGATCCGCCGACCCGCGGCGATTGTTCCAGCAGGGTCACCGAGTGGCCATTGCCGGCACACTGGCGAGCCAGCTCCATCCCCGCGGTACCCGCACCCACCACCAGGACCCGGAGCGGGCGATCCACGCTGCCGGGCACCCGTGTACCCTCGCGCCCGCTGAAACCATTGACCGCGCAATGCATGTTGGCATCAAAGGGGGCCACCAGCATGGAGTCGATACAGTTCTGACAGGACAGGCACTCGCGCACCTCGCGCCGGCGACCCGTGCGAAGCTTATTTGGCAGCTCCGGGTCCGCCAACAGGGGTCGTGCCCACATCACGATATCTGCCTGGCCACGAGACACCACAGCGCAGGCCGTTTCCGGTCGGTGCAGCCGTCCCACTACCATCACCGGGATATCCACCAGCTGCTTTATCGACGCGGCGACCGCCACGTTGTGCCCGTCAGGCGTGTCCGAACCACAGACGATCTGGCCGACCAGGCGATCGTGGGAAACGCCGCCACTGATCTGCAGGCAGTCCACCCCCGCCGCTACAAGCTGCGGCGCCAGCCGCTGGGTTTCCGTCAGGTCGCGGCCGTCAAAGCTGCCCTCGTAGCCGGAGATACGCAGCGTCAGGGGGAAGTCCCTGCCCGTTGCCTGCTTGATCCGCTGGATGGTTTCCAGCAACAACCGGCTGCGGGTCTCCAGGCTGGCACCGCCATATTCGTCTTCGCGCCGGTTGCGCTGCGCCGACAGGAAAGAGCCCAGCAACATGTAGGCGTGCGCCGCATGCAACTCGATACCGTCGTAGCCGGCCTCCCTGGCGCGCACGGCGGCTGCCGCGTACTGGTCCATGATGCCCTCGAGTTCGCCCCGCTCGAGGGCGCGACAAGGCCAGCCGGTTCCGGCGGCGACGCAGACCGAAGGGCCCAGGGGGTCGGTCATGGACTCCGGCCCGGGATGGGAAATCTGCGGCTGTATGCAGGCCCCCTGGGCGTGCACGCGCCGCACCAGCTCGCGGTGACCCGCGATAAAGCGGTCATCCCCCAGGCTCAGGGCCTGTGGCTGATAGCGCTGGGCGACATCCACCGAGCACATCTCCACGGTCAGCAGCCCGGCGCCGCCGCGGGCGCGGGCCTCGTGAAACGCGATCAGGCGATCGCTCACTTCGAAGTCCGCCGTGCCGTAATTGGTGGTCATGGCCGACATGGCAATGCGGTTGCGCAGGCGCATGCCAGCGATATTGACCGGTTGAAAGAGTGCACCGAAATCCTGCATGTCTGGCTCCCCCCCTGCCGCCCTCAGGCGGAACGCGCCAGGGCCGCGAGGCGCAGGCCTGCCTGGCGACCGAAAAAAGTGGCGTCCGCCACCGACATGCCACTGGCGTAGCCCTCACCGGTGCGGGGGATACCGGCGGCGGTCCGGCCGGCGGCAAACAACCCCGGGATGACCTCGCGGTCGGGACTCAGGACCTCTCCACCGGGTAGCGTGTCGAGCCCGCCGAGGGTAAAGCAGGTGGGCCGCAACTGCGCCAGACTGTAGTCAACCAGCGCATAGGGGGGTGACTCCAGGGGAGCCAGCCAGGTATCCGCCTTGTGAAACAGCGGGTCGTGTCCGGCGCGGGCATGGCGGTTGTAGGTGGCAACGGTTTGCTGCAGGGAGCCTTCGGGCAGTCCCGCTTCGGCCTCCACTTCTGCCACGGTTTCGCCGACTGCGACAATCACCGTGGTGTCGTGGTAGTCGGGCCGGGCGAAGTAGCGATTGTCGATAAACATCCACGCCCGCATGTCGGTCTGTCGGGATACCGCGGCACCCAGTCGGGCCAGGTAGACATCCTCGTTGACAAAGCGCTGCCCCTGGGCGTTGACGAAGATACCGTAAGTCAGCTGCGCGGGCGGATAATGCGCCACGCCGACGAAGGCCTGGCCCATGTGAATGGCGTTGCCGCCGGCGGCCACCCCCAGCAGAATGCCATCCCCGCGGTCACCCGGGTTGCCGTGGCGGGTGCAGACGGCAGCCAGGTCCGGGATGTGCTGCCGGGTCAGTCTCTCGTTCATGATGAAGCCCCCCAGGCAGAGGATGACCCCGTGTCGCGCTTCGAGACAGTGCAGCCGGTTGTCGGCCTTGACCTGAACCCCACACACGCGACCGCTGTCGTCCTGGATCAGGGCCGTCACACGATGGTCGCAGCGGACCTCCACGCCGGCTTCCTCTACCCGCTGCAGCAGTGTGTCCATCAGCACCTTGCCGCCGTCGTGCCCCGCGTCTGCTGGCAGGTGCCCCCGGGGCACCGGTGTTGCCAGATCGCGAAAGGGCCAGGCGCGCTCGTTGCCTGTGTATTGCAGGGAGTCACCGGTCAGTGCAACCACATCGCGCCCGGTAAACAGGCTGCGCCGGTAGGGCACGCCCTGGGACTCCATCCAGTCAAAGTGTGCCGCCGCACCCGCGACAAACGCATCCACGCGCGCCGGGTCGGCAAACTCGCCAAAACAGGCCATCAGGTAGCGGCGAAAATTTTCCGGGCTGTCTTCAATGCCCAGGTCCCGCTGCAGAGAAGTGCCACCGGAGCCGCCCAGATACATTTCGCAGGCGGACAAGCGCGTCGAACCGCCACCGGCACTGGCCCCCTCCAGTGCCATGACATCCAGGCCTGCAGCACGCATCTCGAGTGCAGCGCAAGCACCCGCACCGCCAAGGCCGCAGACAATGGCATCGGTGCTGGCGTCAAAGGCAGCGACATCGCCGCGGCGGATGATCCTGGACATGACAAGGCCTCCACAAGGGACAAGACTCCCGGGACTTTAGCCGAACAAACATTTCATTTACAATCCTTTTTTTTCGAGATGTGCCAGGGGCGCGAGCATGAAGGTACTGGTAACCGGCGGCACAGGTCTGGTGGGTGCATTCACGATTGCCCGTCTGTTGCAATCCGGTCATGACGTCAGAGCCCTGGTGCGCGACCGGACAAAACTCGCCCCCTGTCTGGCGCCACTGGGCAGCAGTGCCGCAGCGGTAGAACAAGTGACGGGGGATGTCACGGCCGCGGATAGCGTCGCGGGGGCCGTCGAAGGCTGCGAAGCGCTCATCCACTGCGCCGGCGTCTTTTCCGACCGATTACAGGACGAAGCCCTGCTGCAACAGGTCAATGTGGAGGGCACCCGCACCGTGCTGGCACAGGCCGTGACCGCGCAGCTGGATCCGATCATTCACGTCTCCAGTTACATCGCCCTGTTCCCGCCGGCGGGCCAGGTCCAGGAAGCGGACGACCCGGTCACCGAGCCGCGCTCCATGTACGCCCGCACCAAGGCCGCGGCCGAACGTATCGCCCGCGACCACCAGGCGCGAGGGGCGCCGGTGGTGACGGTCTACCCGGGCTCCATCCAGGGTCCCCACGACCCGACCTTCAGTATCGGCTCACAGATTATCGCCCGCACCCTGCGCGACCGGCGCATGCTGGTAAGCGACAGCGGCAGAAGCTACGTCGACGTGCGCGACGTCGCCGACCTGTTGAACAACCTGCTGGAAACGGGCCGCGGCCCGCGGCGCCTCATGTGCGGTGGCCACTACCTGCTGGATGAGGAAGTGCGGCAACTACTCTCCCGCGTCAGCGGCGAGGAGATCCGCGCACTGCGCATCCCCGGCTGGCTCCTGCGCGGCATGGGCCGCGGCGCTGACCTGATCGCCGGGCTTCGCGGGCGCCCCTTCACCCTGACCGCGGAAGCCGCGGAAGTGCTGACCCGCAGCGTGCCCTGCAATGACGCCCCGGGCCTGAAAGACCCTGGCTATCGCCGCCTCAGTGCCGAGCAGTCCTTCCGGGACCTGGTGACGTGGATTCGGCAGAGCGGCAAAATCGACAGCCTGCCGTGAGCGGGCTAATCCGCCTCGTACAACAGCTCCATCACCATGTTCTTGAGGTGGCGGATGTAGACCTTGGGGTTGAAGCTGCGCGGTTCCAGGGCAATCTCGATCAGTATCCCGGTGAGCATGCAGTGAACCAGGTAAATGGCTTCACCCAGCACTTTGTCGCTGGCCTGGCTGTCGTGGAATATCTTGCGCCCCAGCTGGAGGTGGGACTCCCGGCTGCGACTGATTGACAGGTCATTGGCCGCCTTGCCGTGGCCGCGGGTGGCCAGAAGGATCTCCAGGGTCGCCATGTACTCTTCCCCCTGGTAGTGCTGCCAGGCAGCATCGACATACTTGCCAACCCGGCGCGAGGCGGTGCCCACCGTGAAGCGGGGAGCACTCAGGGTCTCGTGAAACTTGACGTGGGAGCGCGCCAGAATTTCTTCGAGGATTTCTTCCTTGCCGCCAAAATGATGCTGGACCGCGCCCCAGGTCACACCCGCCCGCTTGGCAATCTGGGTGGAGCTGGCGGCCGCGAAACCCTTTTCCTTGATCAGGCCGATCACCGCGTTGATGATCTTTTCCTGGGTTGCCCGGCTTTTGGCCGCCTGCCGCCCCAGGGCTTCCACGTCCGCCGGATTCAGTTCCTGGGACATGCCGCTCTCCCCTTCGGTTGAAAACCCGCGCAGTTTATCACCTGCTTCAGAGCTGAGACAGCAATGCGCCCGCAATGTGTTTATCCCGGCTGGCTACCGCCACACCGGAGCGCATCACCCCGGCGATGCGGGCTTCAGCTGTGCCGCCAATCGACAGCGCACCTGATCAATACTCGAATGTGATATCCACACCATAGGTCCGCGGTGGCTCGTAGGTACCGGCGATGATCGGACCGAGCACGTTCATGTTGGCGGGCAGGTCGCTGTCGGTGAGATTGCGCCCCCACAGGGCGACGCGGAACTCGGCATCCCCCAGACGCAGGCCCTCGAGGGCGAACTGCGCATTCAGGCGCCAGGTTTCATCATTGACCTCGTCATCGGAATACTCGGCGTCCCGGGTTGCCGCCCACTCCTCGGAGCGATAGGAGGCATCCAGGTGCAGGCGGAGGTTCGCGCCCGCCAGCACTGGCTCGGTCACATAGTCGGCCCGGAACACACCACTCCACTCCGGCCGCAGGTGCGGCGAAGGCGCCACGCCCAAGAGATCCAGGTCGAGGGTATCAAAGCTGAAATCCAGATAGCCCAGATCCATGCCCAGGGTCAGGCCACCCAGTGGCAGCCAGCTGAGTTCCAGCTCCATGCCGTCGGCGCTGGTATCTCCGGCGTTGACGATCACCTGCGAGGTGGGCACTGGAGGGTCCACCAGATTGCCGGCGGTTCCAAACTGCTGGTCTTCGTAATCGGTGGAAAACAGCGAGAGGTTCACTTGCAGGGTGTTGTCCCGCCAGCTGGACTTGAGGCCCGCTTCCAGTGACGTCGCCGTTTCCGGATCGTAGATCAGGCCGGACACGATGCCGCCCGAGATATACCCGGTTGAATACTTGGCATACAACAGCAGATCGGCGCTGGGCTTGTAATTGAAACCCACCAGGTAGGTGGTCTCGTCCTCATCGAAGGATTCTTCCAGAACCTCGCCGGTCATCAGGGTACGGTCGATGTAGTCCTTCTTGTCGTTGGTAAAACGCCCGCCCAGGAGCAGGTCCCACTCCGGCGTGATGTGGTATTCCCACTGCCCGTAGAGTGCGAGGGAATCGGTCTCCACCTCCGACTGGCGCGCCCGCTGGTTGCCGGGGTAGAGAGTCAGGTTGGGCGGCGCCGAGCCAAAGAAACCGTTCGGCGCGCGGTTGTAGCCACCGGCGGACTGGTCGAGACCGTAATAGAGGAAGCCCGTGGTCAGTGTGTAACTGTCTGCGCTCCAGATCAGCTGCAGCTCCTCGCTTAGCTGCTCGGTCTTGCGGCCCCCGTTGGTAACAAAGACCACCACGATGGGCGCGAACTGCCCCAGGCCATCCAGCGTAAACCCCGGGGTATCGATGGAGGATTCACGGTAGGAGAGAATGTTGCGCAGCGTGAGCGTATCACTGATCTCGTATTCCGCCGTCAGGTTGTGCCCCCGGCTGAGCTTGTGGGAATTCAGGTGGAAGGCATTGTTTACCGAATCGGGACGCTCGGTACCGAAGGAGGGCCCGATCAGGGGCAGCAGCGAGGCATCGGCATCGAGGATGCCGGTGCCCAGCGGGGAGTTGGTGGTATCGACGTAGTCAAACTTGTAGACCAGCTCCAGGTCCTCGTGCAGGTCGAAGCTCACCCCCAGCAGCATGGCATCGGTCTGTTCGTTGCCCAGCTTTTCCGGGGACACGTAGAAGCCGCCACCCTGATGGCTGAAATCGACCTCGAAACCCGCCCCGCTATTGCGGATCTCGCCATCCCGCTCGCGATAGGTGTAATCCAGGCTGAGACTGATCGGTCCCCACTGGGGGCTGTCGATACGGGTGCGAGACTCGAACAGATCGAGGTTGCCTGAGGTGAGCCGCTGACGTATGCCGAATTCGCCCTCGGGGTCGCGGGTGATGAAATGAATCGCACCGCCCGAGGTATTGCGACCGAACAGGGTGCCCTGTGGCCCCCGCAGCACCTCCACGCGCTCCAGGTCGGCGTAGTTGGACAACACCCCGGACCCGCCCTGGATGTAGACCCCGTCCTGGTAGATGGCGACGCCGCTGTCGGCGCCCAGGGCCGTGCCGGAGGCGTACAGGCCGCGTATCTGGAACAGCACGCTCTGGGTGCCCCCCGCTCCCTCCACCGCAGACAGGTTGGGCACCAGGGTATTCAGGTCGAGCAGGTTGTCGATGCGGTAGGTCTCAATCGCATTGCGGCTGAAAGCGGCTATCGAAATGGGGACATCCTGCAGACTCTGTTCCCGTCGCTGGGCCGACACGATAACCTCTTCCAGCGCGGTCGCGCCGGACTGTGCCTGCACAAGGCCTGGACTGGCCGCGGCCGACACCAGCGCAGCGAGGGCGGTCTTTCTGAATAGGGGTGTGGACATGCTTGCCTCCGAAACCGGACCGATGCCGGATTTTTCATTATTCGAATGGGAATGCGTCTCTAGGTCAGATGGCGGCTCGCAAAGGCCTCCATGTCCCGCAGCTTCTCTTCCAGGGTCATGCGACTGGCCATGCCGTTGGCGTCACAGAATGCTTCGCGGTAGAGCTTGCTAACGCCAAGCGCCTCGCAGCGTGCAATATTCTCGGGACTCGGGTCATACAGCCCCAGGCAGATGTCAAAGGGATCGTCGGCACGGCCCTGCCTTGATCGCTCGGCCAGCAATTGCGGAACCAGTGCCTCCACCTCGGCCATCTCGTGCTGGCCACCAATCCAGCCATCGTGGCGCGCCGCACGCTTAATCGCCGCCTCGGAGAAACCGCCGATATAGATCGGGAGCGGTTCGGCGAGGCCCGGTGACATCTGCAGGCTGGGGAAGCGGTAGAACTCCCCTTGGTGGGACACCGGCTCCCCCGACCAGAGCTTCTGCATGACCTCGAGCATTTCGTCACAGCGACGCCCGCGGGTGTGAAAATCCTGACCCACCAGCTCGAATTCCGACTTCTGCCAGCCAATCCCCGCCCCCAGGATCACCCGCCCCCGGCTGATATTCGCCGCTGTCGAAATCGACTTGGCGACGTCAAAGGGAGTGTGCAGGGGCAGCACGTAAACACTGGTGAGAAACCGCAGCCGCTCGGTGACCTGCGCCAGTGCGGCGATCTGTACCCAGGGGTCGGGCCAGTGGGTCTCGGGGTACCAGCGGATCATGTTGTTCTTGCTGTAGGCGTAGTCTTCGTATTGCTCACTGAATGTGATCAGGTGCTCGCCCAAACTGACACCCTCGAAACCGAGGTCCTCGGCGTGCCGGGCCAGGGTGGGCAACTCATCCATATCCAACATGGCGATGCACTGCCAGTGCTTCATTCGGGACCCCGTCCTGTCTGTCTCTTATTGTGAATGGACCTGAGCGACTCATCGAGGTGCCCTGGCCCAAATGCAGGTCGTGACCCGGGAGAATCTACATTCAAAACAATTTATTCGCAATGCTTTTTTTGGCGAATAGCCAGCCCTCTCTCGCGCCACTCGCGCCTCACTCGGGTCCCCCCCAGGAAAGACGCTTTTCGCTGCCTTGCCCGCACCCGCGGCGCAGGCTATAATTGCCCAAAAGATTTACCAATAAATGTTTTTGGAGCGCAGCATGAGCAATGGCATTCCCTTCGTGAGCGGTGGCAAATCCCCGCAGGAAGGCGGACATTTCGAGGAGTTCAGCCAACATCCGGCCTTTTTCCTGATGCGCGCCTGGCGGGAATGCGGCGAACTGGCTGAGTTCGACATGGGCGGACGCAACACCGTACTGATGGTTGGTCCGGAGGCTCACGAAGCGGTATTCCGGGTGGACGACGAAAAGGTCAGCGCCCGCGAAGCCTATCAGTTCATGGTGCCGATCTTCGGCCAGGGCGTTCAGTACGGTGCGCCGCTGGATATCGAACGACAGCAGCTGCGCATGCACTCCCGCGGCCTGGCCAGTGAAAAGATGAACCACTACGCCCCGGTGATTGCCCAGGAGGCCGAGCAGTGGATCGCCGGCTGGGGCGAACAGGGAGAAATGGATTTCTACGAGGGCTTCGCCGACCTGACCATCAAGACCTCGACGCACTGCCTGCTCGGGGCCGAGTTCCGCAACTCCCTGACCGGCGAGTTCGCCAGCCTCTACCACACCCTGGGGGCCGCCGCAGACGCTGGCGGCCTGCAGGACCCGCAGGCCCAGAAAACCGCCTACGAGGCACGCGATGCCGCCCGCGCCAGGCTCGAGGAACTCATAACCGAGCGGGTCGAGCAACGCCGGGCCAGCGGGGAAGTTCACCCCGATCTGCTCCAGGTCTACATGGATGCCACCTACTCCGATGGCCGGCATCTCAGCACCAGCGAAATCGCCGGCATGATCGTCTGGTTCATGTTCGCCGGCCACCACACCAGTGCCAATACGGCCGCCTGGGTGCTGGTGGAACTGGCACGCCACCCCGAGCTCGCCCGCGAGGTCGTGGCGGAAGTCGACCAGGTAATGGGCTCCGACGATGCACTGGATCTGCGCGTCCTGCGTCGCATGTCGGTACTGGAGGGCTTTATCCGGGAAACCCTGCGTGTCCACCCTCCCCTCAACACGCTGACGAGACGGGTTATCGAAGACTTTGAGTACAAGGGGCATGTGATCGAGAAAGGCAAGAACGTCATGCTCTGCCCCTACGTCGCCCACCGGCTGGAATCCAGCTTCCCCCAGGCGGACACCTTCGACCCACACCGCCCCGCGCCGGACAATCCCTTTGCCCTGATTCCCTTTGGCGGCGGTCAGCGGAAATGTGTTGGTAACGCCTTCGCTATTCTGCAGGTCAAGGTCATCTTTTCGGTGCTCTTGCACCACTATGAATTCGACCTGGCCGGACCGCCCGGTAGCTATGCCGAGATCATGCCCTCGCTGATTCTTCGGCCTTCCGATCCCTGTGTGCTGCGCTACCGTCGGAGGAAAGCCTGATGGCGCGCTACCGAGTCGAAGTCGACCTGCTGCTGTGCCAGGGGCACGGTGTGTGCAAGGAGGAGTGCCCCGGTGTCTTCGAGGTGGAAGATCAGGGCACCGGTTACTCCAAAGTCCGGGTACTGCAGGAATACCCGGCCCCCTCACTCAACGAAGAGCTGGAGGCGGCGGAAACCTACTGCCCCAACCGCACGATACGACTGATTGCGGTCGACACTACGGACTAAGGGGGCGCCTGCTCGGCGCGCCCGGCTCACGGCGTTTCAAGAAAGTGCAGTCCGGTCAGCCCTCGAATTGGGCCGTGCTATAGCCCGCCATGATGTGCCCGCAAACGGGAAAGATCACGCTTTCGTGAGCCTGGTGCGTCGAGTAGGCGAGGAAGTCATCCGTGTTGGCAAAGGTGGCCTGCACCGCGATGCCGGCGTTTCCCTCCAGCAGCCCCAGGTCCAGCCCGGTGTGGAAGTCGACAATACCGGGAATGTGCGCCGGCAGTTTGCGGAAGGCGGCCAGCACCGCCTCCTTCTGCTCCTGCGTGGCATCGTCCTTGAAGTGGATCAGGGTGATGTGTCGAATCATGATGCCTTGGCCCCCTTGGCCTGTTTTTCACGCTGTTCGGCTTCGTGACTGTCAATGGCCTTCTGGATGCCACCCATGTACTCCGCCATGAAGCGATCCGCGTTGGAGGCGGCCCATTCCAGTGAGGGAGTGCGGTTGTCGTTGCAGTGCTGGAAATGCGGCATCACATAGCGCGCCAGCAGCTCGTAGGACTTTTGGGTCGCTTCGTAACTGGCGGCGTTGTGGGCCAGGGACAGAAAGGCGCCGAAGCCCCCCGACTGCTCCTGCAGCTTCTGGATGTGTGCAACCAGGTCATCCGGTGTACCCACCAGGCCGACACCGAAGGCCCCCAGGCCGCCGGTGCACCACACGTCAATGGCCTCGTCGAGGTCCTTGACCTGGGGAAACAGCTCGCCGCCGAACTTGTGGAAATAATTGAACATGTCCATCAGTCCGTACTCGAGATCGCGGCGTGCCTGCTCCCGGGTCTCGGCAATATGGAAAGGTGCAACCACCCGCCAGCTATCGCGATTGACGCGCTGCCCGTGTTCTTCCGCCTTCTGTTCGCAGATGCCCCAGTGGTCAGCCAGCGCCTTGAAGCCCTGGGGACTGGAGGCTGCCACGGAAAGCATCGCGGCCCCGTACTGGCCGGCCAGGCGCGCGCCCGAGGGCGAAATGGCCGAGGCTACGGCAATCTCCAGCTCTGCCTGATAGGGCAGGATATGCATGCGTGCTTCCTGCAGGGTGAACCAGTCGGTTTTCGCGGTCACGGTTTCGCCACGCAACAACCTGACCAGCACCTCCAGGGATTCCCCCATCCGCTCCCGCAGGCGCTGGGGATCGACGCCCATCATGTAGGCGTCGGCGATCAACTGGCCGGGGCCCACGCCGAAGATAAGCCGTCCCCGGGTCTGGTGATCGAGCTGTGCGATGCGGTCGGCAAGAATCAGCGGCTGATGGTAACTCAGCGAGCTGACCCCGGTGCCAAAGCGAATGTGCCGCGTGCGCTCCGCAGCCGTAGCGATGAAGACCTCTGGCGATGCGATGCATTCGTAGGCGCCGGAGTGGTGCTCACCGATCCAGGCCTCATCAAAATCCAGCTGGTCGAGCCAGCGAATCAGATCGAGGTCCCGCTCCAGGGCAAAGGTCGGGCTGGTGCGGTCATTGTGAAAAGGTGCAAAGAAGGCACCAAAGCGCATCCGTCTGGGCTTATAGGTCACGGACAATCCTCTTTCTGATCAAAACATTTCACTAGTAATGTTTTGATGGTAGCCACTGTCCCCGGCTTTGACAAGCTGCATAACATTTATTTTTGATGGTTGTTTTCGGCGATATGCTCCGCCGCGACAAAACCGAAGGTCATGGCAGGCCCCAGGGTAGCGCCGGCACCGGGGTAATAGCGCCCCGTGGCCGACGCCGTGCAGTTGCCCGTGGCATAGAGACCCGCGATGGGCTCACCCGCCACCGATAGCACCTGCGCATGCGGATTGGTCAGCAGTCCGCCCTTGGTGCCAATATCACCTGGATGGACTTCCACCGCATAGAATGGTGCCTCGACGAGTGGCGCCAGACAGGGGTTGGGCGCTAGCCGCTGGTCACCATAGAGCAGGTCGTAGCTGTCCTCACCCCGGTGAAAATCCTCGTCGATGCCAGCGCTGCTGAACTGGTTGAAACGCTCCACCGTCTGCCGCAAACCGTCTGCCGACACCCCGATGTCGGTGGCCAGCGCTTCCAGCGTTTCGGCACGACGCAGCCAGTCACCCCGAGCGATACGGGGCTGTAACCAGTCGAGATGCATACCCCCGGGCAGCAGCGGGCCGAAGGGGTATTCCCGCCGATAGCGGCTGTCGAAAATGGCATGACAGGGCAGGTTATCCCCCTGGTACATCGCCTGTACCGCGGTGGTATAGGCAACCGACTCATTGACGAAGCGCTCGCCGCGCCGGTTCACCAGGATGCAGCCCGGCATGGAACGCTCGGTGAACAACATGCGCGCCCGATCCTCTCCCTGGAGCTTGATCGTCGGCCCCCACCAGGCCTCGTCCAGCAGATGTGTCGCCGCCCCGATATCCTGTGCAGCCTGCAGCAGGTCCCCGGTATTCCCGGGCCAGGCCGCGGACCAATGGCTGCAGGTGGGCCCCGGAAGGTATTGTTCGCGCAATGCCTGGCTATGTTCGAAGCCCCCCGAGGCAAGGATCACGCCACGTCGCGCCCGCACCCGCCCACCGGCGCCTCCCCCACCCTCGCCAATCACCACCCCGCTGACCCGCCCACCTTCGCGCTGCAAAGCGCTTACCGGGCTGTTGAGCCACACCGCCACGCCGCGATCATCCAGCGAGCGCCGCAGACGGCCCATCAGGGCGTTGCCCATGACCAGCCGGCGCGAGCGCCGGCCGCGCAATCGCCCGGGAATGTCGCTCACATACTCCGCCAGCAACTTGAGGATTACCCTGAGCCAGCCCGGGGACTTGCTCAGCAGAACAGCCCCCTCCAGGTTGGTGTAGCCCATCATTCCCATGACTCGCGTCTGGATGTGCGAGAACCCCAGCGTGGCGAAGCTCTCACCCAGCTCACGCGCATGATAGGGCAAGGGGTCAATGGATCGCCCGCCGGGGCGCGAGCCCGGAAGCGCCTGATAGTAGTCAGCGTAGTGTGTCATCACCTCGAAGGCCGCCTCGGTATGCGCTTCCAGCCAGGCGAGCATGCGCGGGGACTGTTCGACATAGGCACGCACCAGCGCGGGATCGACGTCCTCGCCCGTGAGTGCCATCAGATAGGTGAGCGCGTCTTCAGGGGAATCCTCAATGCCTGCCTTCCGCATCAGGTGGTTGCAGGGAACCCAGAGGCCACCGCCTGAGCTCGCCGAGGTTCCCCCCCAGGTGGCACACTTTTCCAGCACCACGACGCTGAGCCCCAGGTCTGCTGCCCGACAGGCGGCGGTCAGTGCCCCCGCACCGCTTCCCACCACCACCACATCGAATTCCCTGTCTGCCATGTCAAACCCCTAGCCAAAGCACACCGTTTGCGCTGTTGCGACACCTCGCGGCATGCTAGCATAAAAAACATTGCAAAAAGTATGTATTGAGGGAAGGCCGATGAACAGAAAAACGCTCCCCTGGCTGATACTTGCAGCCACCTTCTCCCTGTTATTGCCCGGCTGCGACAAGGGGCCGGTCAGCCCGGGTGGGCCGGTGGCCGACTGGCCGGTGGTGGGCGGCACGGCTGCCGGCCAGCGCTTCACGCCCCTCGAACAGATCACCGCCGACAACCTGAATCGTCTCGAAGTGGCCTGGACCTACCACATCAAGGACCTGTCGCCCGGGACCGCGACACACGGTGCGACCGCCTTCCAGGCCACGCCCCTGGTGGTCGATAACAGCATGTATCTGTGCACACCCTTCAGTCGCATCATCGCCCTCGACCCGGAAACTGGCGAGGAGCGCTGGGCCTACGACCCGCAGGCGGACCTGACCGGCGCCTACACCCCCACCTGCCGCGGCGTCGCCTACTGGCAGGGAGAACGGCCGGGACGCGCGTGTAATGCGCGGATTCTCTCCGGCACCATGGATGGTCGCCTGGTAGCCGTGGATGCAGACAGTGGCGAGCCCTGCGACGACTTCGGCAACGGTGGCAGTGTCGACCTCAAGAAAAACCTGGGCGATGTACAAGTCGGAGAGTACTACCTCACCTCCGCGCCGCTGGTGTTTGAGGACCTGGTGATCACCGGCGCGTTTATCAAGGATGGCCAGCGCCTGGACGCGCCGGGCGGTGTCGTGCGCGCCTTCGACGTGCGATCCGGTGCGCTGCGCTGGGCTTTCGACCCGGTGCCTCCCGGGATGCAGCCCGTCACCGCGCAGGACGCCCGCGAGGGCGCCACCTTTACCCGCTCCACCCCGAATGCCTGGGGCAACCTGTCGGCCGACGTGGAGCGCGGCATCATCTACCTGCCCACGGGCGGCTCACAACCGGACCACTACCGCGGCATCGAACGCGGTGACATGGACTACTACGGCACGTCGGTGGTCGCTCTGGACGCCCGCAGCGGCGAGCCCCTGTGGCATTTCCAGGCGGTACACCACGACATCTGGGACTGGGACGTGGCCGCACAACCGGTACTCTTCGAGCAGCACGGGGAGACCCCCGGACTCATCGCCGCCACCAAGATGGGGCACCTCTTCCTGCTCAACCGGGAAACCGGGGAGCCCCTGTTTCCCGTGGAGGAGCGCACGGTACCGGCTTCCACGGTTCCGGGTGAAACCGCCTCGCCGACCCAGCCCTTCCCCACTCTGCCCAGACCGGTGCATCCGCCGACCCTGAACGAGGACGATATCTGGGGCATTTATCCGGGGGACCGCCAGGCCTGCCTGGAACAGTTCCGCAGCTTCCGCTACGAGGGCATCTTCACCCCGCCGGGCCGCGAGCGACCCGCACTGATCTGGCCGGGCCTGGGTGGCGGCATCAACTGGGGCTCGGTCTCGGTCAACCCGCAGCGCAACATCATGGTGGTGAATTCCATGCGCGTGCCCTACACCGTCCAACTCCTGCCCCGGGAGCAGGTGGAAAACATGGATGGCAGTGATCTGGTCGGTGTCGCCCCCCAGGCAGGCACACCCTGGGTCGTGGTGCGCAACGGCTTTCTGTCGCCCCACAATACGCCCTGTACGGCGCCGCCCTGGGGGGTCCTCACCGGTATTGACCTGGACAGTGGCGAAACCCTGTGGGAAGTCCCCCTGGGTAACCTGGCGGAACTCGCCCCCCTCGGGCTCGGCCGCTTTTTCGACTGGGGGACACCGAACACCGGTGGCAGCTTGCAGACGGCCAGCGGCCTGGTATTTATCGCTGCCACCCTGGACAAGCGCTTCCGCGCCTTCGACAGTCGCACGGGCGAACTGCTCTGGGAATCTGTGCTCCCCGCGCCGGCACAGGCGACGCCGATGAGCTACCGTCTGTCCGCCACGGGCAAGCAATACATCGCCATCGCCGCGGGGGGACACGGCCCGCTCGCCTACGCGGCCAAGGGGCCTGAGAAACTCGGGGAGCTGCTCGGCGACAGCCTGGTGGTCTACCGCCTCAGGGAGTGAGCGAAAACGGGGCGCGCCGCATCACCCCAAAAAAAAAGCGGGTGGCGCCCCCGTGACGACCACCCGCCCAGCAAAACAGCGGCTTTCAGGGGCGCATCAGCTGCCCGCCATCCACATTCAGGACGTGCCCGGTAATCCAGCTGGCCTCGTCGGAAAGCAAGAACAGCACGGCTTCGGCCAGGTCGGCGGGCTGGCCCAGGCGCTTGATCGGCATGGTGTGCAGCATCTGCTGGGCATACTCCCCCGCCACTTTCTGCAGGGCCCCGGTGTCGGTCGGCCCCGGCGCAATGGCATTGATACGAATGTTTTTCGGGCCCAGCTCGTGGGCCAGGGACTGGGTGATGCCGTTCATGGTCAGCTTTGCGACACCGTAGGGGCCACTGCTCATCCAGGCCGCGGTGGAAGACTGGTTGACAATGGCGCCACCTCCGCGCTGCGCCATGGCGTCCACAACCGCCCGGGTCATCAGCAGACAGCCGTGGGCGTTGACGCGCATGAAGTGCTCGAGGTAATCCATGTCCACCGTCAGGTAACCGTCGACCCGCATGTCGCCAAAGATGGCGGCGTTGTTGATCAGGTAGTCGACCCCGCCGAAAGCCTTGAGGGCCTCTGCGACACAGGCCTTTGCAGAGGCCTCGTCGCCGACATCGGTCCGGACGAAATGCGCCCGGCCACCGGCGGCCTGGATCTCGGAGACCACGCGCTCGCCGCCCTCGGCGTTCAACTCCGCCACCACAACCTGCATGCCGCGTTCAGCTGCCACTTTGGCATAACCTTCACCGATACCGCCGCCGGCGCCCGTGACAATGATGGTCTTGTCGGAAAAATCCATGCTCGCTACTCCTTGTTATCGATGCTTTTGATGAATCACGTCTGCAGAGCCAGAGGCGCTGCCACCTCGCGAACTGCCTTTACGGGTCGGGATCAGGGCTTGGGCGCTTTCATGTTGGGGCGGATTTCCAGCAGATCCACCGCCACGCCCGGTGGCTGGGACAGGGCCCAGGCTACGGCGTCAGCGACATGGTTACTGGTCATACCCACATCCATGCAAGGGCCGCTCTCCCGCCAGCTGGCAAAGGCGATTTCGAGCAGTTCGGGGTCCCAATCTCCGGCAAAGCCGCTCTCGGCAGAACCGGGCCTCAGGCAGGTGACACCGATTCCGTCGTCCTGGAGCTCCTCGCGCAGGTCGCGGGTAAAGCGTTCCACCGCCGCCTTGCTGGCGGCATAAATCGACAGGTGGGCCATCTCGTCGGTGTGCCAGGCACTGGCCGAGGACACCGTGAGGATGCGCGGATTCCCGGCGCCCCGCAGCAGCGGAATGGCCGCCTTGCAACAGAACACCGTGCCCAGAAAGTTGGTATTGACCTGCATGGCGACCTCGGCGGCATCGAGGTTCTCCACCTTGTTGGGTCGGGCGACACCGGCATTGGTAACCAGGCTGTCGATGCTGCCAAAGCGCTCGCGAATCGCGGCGAAGACGGCGTCGACGCTGTCGCTGTCCGCGACATCGCAAACGAAACCCGAGGCCTGCTCGCCAAGGGCCTCAACCGCTGTATCCAGACTCGACTGAGAGCGCCCCAGCAGACACACCCGCCCGCCGTCGGCCAGCAGTCGTTGGCTGATGGCCAGGCCAAACCCCCGGGCACCACCGGTAATCACATGCAGCGGCGCCCTCATGCCGGAACTCCCACGGCGATGGTTTTGGTTTCCAGGTACTCCTCGAAACCCTCGGCCCCCATCTCGCGCCCCAGGCCACTTTGCTTGTAGCCCCCGAAGGGCGCGTCGGCGCCGTAGAAATTGCCGCCGTTGACGTTGACCGTGCCGGTGCGCAGACGCCGCGCCACGGACAGGGCACGCGCTTCATCGGCGGACCAGACGCCAGCGGAGAGGCCGTAATCCGAGTCATTGGCAATACGGATGGCATCCTCCTCACCGTCATAGGCAATCACGGCGAGGACGGGGCCGAAGATCTCTTCCCGGGCAATGGTCATGTCATTGCTCACGTCGACGAACACGGTGGGCTCGACATAGAAGCCCCGCTCCAGGTGTTTTGGTTTACCACCACCGACCAGCAGGCGCGCGCCCTCCTCCTTGCCCTTCTCTATGTAGGCGAGCACCCGCTCGCGCTGCCGGGCGTTGATCAGGCTGCCCATGATCTGTGACTCGGACGCCGGGTCGCCGTATTCGATATAGCCGAAATAGGCCGTGAGCAGCGCCTCGACCTCGGCCTGGCGCGCCCGCGGAATCAGCAGGCGGGTCTGCAGGGCACAGCCCTGGCCGGCATGGAAGCACACGCTCAGTGCACTCATCAGGCTCTGCTCGAGATTGGCGTCGTCCAGGATGATGTTGGCCGATTTGCCCCCCAGTTCGAGGAAGACCTTTTTCACGGTCCCCGATGCCGCCGCCATGATGTGCTTGCCCACGGCGGTGGAACCGGTGAAGGACACCATGTCGACGCGCGGATCGCGTACCAGCGCATCGCCGGTGGTCACCGGGTCCTCCGAGGTAATGACATTGAACACCCCGGGGGGAATGTCGGTGTATTTCTCGACGATGTAGCCAAGCGCCGTCGCCGACCAGGGTGTGTCCGGTGCCGGCTTCAGCACCACCGTGCAACCGGCGGCCAGTGCGGGGATGCATTTCGCGAGGTTGATCTGCAGCGGCACGTTCCAGGGGGTGATGCAGGCGACCACGCCAATGGCCTCCTTCTCCACCAGCCGACGGGACTTCATGCCCATCATTTCCGCCACACCGATGTCGCGGCTCCACGGGAAGCGGGGCAGGCTTTCCAGGGTATAGTCGATAAAGCCGATGGGCACATCGCACTGCGGGCCACCCTGACCACAAATGCCCAGCGGCGCGCCGGTCTCGGTGGCAATCTGTTGCTTGAGGCTTTCCCGCTCGGCCAGCAAACCCGCCTTGAGCTGCTGCAGGCAGCGCAGACGAAAAGCGTGATCGGTCGACCAGTCGCTCTCGTCGAAGGCCCGACGGGCGGCGCCGATGGCGCGATCCAGGTCCTCGAGGCCGGCGTCCGCAGCCTCCCCCGCCACCGTCTCAGTGGCCGGATTCAGGTTCGTATAGGTACGGCCCGATGCTGCGGGAAGCAGTTTGCCGTCGATAAACAGACGTGACTCGACTTGCATGGGAACTCCTAAGCCTGGTTGAGAAACAGTGCGAGTACCTGGTCGCGCAGGCGTCGGGTGGCCGGTAGCTCCAGCCCCATCTCCTCGGCGGACTGCAAGGCGCAGTCGAGATCCTTCTCGCCGAGACGACCGAAAGCGCCGAATGCCGCGTCCATCTGCGCCGGCGTACACTGGCTCGCCAGGGCGTTGCGATTGCTAATGAACTGGTACATGGCCTCGTTAATCACGCCGTTGGACTTGCCGACTTCGCGCAGCAGCTCCGGTGCCAGACCGCCCCCCTCTGCCAGCCGAACAGCCTCGGACATGGCCAGGAACTCGGCATAGGTAATCAGGTTGTTGCAGAGTTTCAGCAACATGCCGGTACCCAGGCCACCGGCGTGAATCACATTGTCCGCCGAGGTCTCGAACACCGGCCGGGCCCGCTCCACAACCGCCGCGTCGCCGCCGACCATGTAGCAGAGTTTCGCCGCTTCAGCGCCCTGGGGACCGCCGGAAATGGCGGCGTCAATCAAATGCAGGCCTCGCGCCGTGGCATCCTCCGCCCAGCGCAGCAATCCCGCCCGGGACACCGTGCTGTGCACGCAGATAACGCTACCCGGAGCGGCGCTCTCGAAGATGCCGGAGGGACCGTAAAGCAGTTCCTCGACCTGGGTATCGTCGCGAACGCAGATTCCGATGTGCTGGCACTGATGCGCCAGCTCCGCGACCGACTCGGCGGCTACAGCACCCTCCGCCGCCAGCTCCTCCACGGCGGGCCGAGCCAGATCATAGACATGCGCGCGCCAGCGCTTTCCCAGCAAGTGCCTCGCAGAAGGCTTGCCGATGCTACCAAGGCCGATATAGCCCACATCCGACGGGTGTGACATGCTCGCTTATCCCTGTTATTGCGATGAATCTGTCAACGGCGATGATAGGCAGCCGCCGGCATTTATGTCAACACGCTTTGACTTGTAGTCAACCGGAGCTTACTATTTGTTCAGCGATCAGGACACAACGGAAGCCATGAATCAGGTGCTGCAGCGTTACCAGGACAATTTTCCCCGCCATCTGTTGGCGGTGAATCGCCAACTCGATGCCGGAATCATGGAGCGGCTGGTGGAGCAGCGCGGCCACCGGGGCCTGCGCCTGAGTTTTGAGCCCTACATTTCCCTGGCAGCGGGCGGCGCCACGCGTATCAGCCAGATTGCCGATAGCCTGGGGGTGACCCGCCAGGCCGCCAATGCGGTGGCCAACGAGCTGCAGTCCCTGGGCTATATCCAGCGGGTCTCCGACCCGGAGGACGGCCGCGCCAAGCATCTGGTACTTACCCCTTTCGGCGAGCAACTGCGCGCGGACGGCCTGAAGGTCGCCGCCGCTCTGCAGACCGAGTACCGGCGCACCCTGGGCGACGCCGAATTCACCCACTGCCTCGACGGACTGGAGAGCCTGGTCGCACGCCTGCCCGACACCTCGCCGGAGATCTGGCTGAGTATCGAAAATACGCCTGTAGACGCCCGCTTTGCCGCGCTGCTGCCGCGCCTGGGCGACTACGTCAGTCGCCAGTTAATGCTGCTGACCATAAACCGGGGCCACCCCGGCCTGAAGCTGTCCTACCAGCAGGTGCTGACCCTGATTGGGCGCGACGGCGGCCGCATGCAAACCATGGCCCAGGTGCACAAAGTGAGCAAGCAGGCGATCAACGCCATCGCCACCGAACTACAGCAGCTCGGCTACATCGAGCGGCGCCCGGATCCCCGGGATGCCCGCCAACTGCTGCTGCACTTCACGCCGGCGGGTCTGGATTTGCTGCGGGATTCGGTGAATGCGATCCGCGAGCTGGAAGCGGAGCTGGCGGGCATGATTGGAGACGAGGCCCTGCACGCGCTCAAGGGCTGCCTGCGCGCACTCTACAACGCCCTGCAACCCGAACCGAGACTGAACGCGGGCGATCTCGACGACATGGCCCGGAACCTGCTGTCGCGGCTGGGCCCGGCGCGGGCCAGGGAACTGGCGGAGCTGCTCACGGCGCTGGCGTCGAGCGCCCCGGGCGAACAAGGCAACGCACACCCGGAAACGGCCGGTCGCACAATGCACAGGAGCGAGGAATGGATAACATCATAAACAGCCTGGCCGCACAGTATCACTGGCAGGCGGCGCTACTCACCCTGGCGGGGATTATCCTGCTCACCAAAGCCGCCAAATTCCTGGCTTTCCGCGTGCCGGCACTGGCCGCCACGCGACAGACCAACCTCGACGTCGACCGGGAAAAGCTGGCGAAACCCAAGTACCCGCCCATGGTGCGCGCCTCACAGCGGGTGGGCCTGGCGGTCAATGCCGCCTTCTTTCTGCTGCTGCTTCCCTGGGTTGTCACCTTGCAGCCCCAGCCCCTCTGGAAAGGCGCCCTGGATATCGTTGTCATTCTGATGGTCTACGACTTTTTCTACTACCTGGCGCACCGCTTCTGGTTTCACGGGCAAGGCAGGATGCGGCAGGTCCACGCCGTGCATCATCAGGCGCGCAACCCGAGTCACATCGATGGTTTCTATGTCCATCCGCTGGAGACCCTGGTCGGCCTCGGACTTTTCTGTGCCACGATCGCAGTGCTCGGCGCGCTACTGGGCCCCTTTCACGTGGTCACGCTGGTGCTCACCTACGTCATTTACACCCAACTGAACACCATCAACCACACCCGGGTGGACTTGCCCCGTTTCCCCTACCGCACGCTGAACTGGATCGTGGCCAAACACCATGTGCACCACGAGAACATGCACAAGGGCAATTACGCCACGATCACCCTGCTCTACGACAAGCTGTTCGGCACACTCGACTGACAACAAGGAGAACACCTGATGAGTGACCAGGAACGCCGCGCCCGCGGCGAAGCGATGATCAAGGAGGTCTACGCCGGCGACGTGGTGACCCCGCCCGAGGGCTATGTGTTTACCGACGTCATGCTCGAGCAGCTGTTCGCAGAAGTCTGGACGCGAGACACCCTGTCAATGCGCGACAAGCGCATTCTGCTGCTGGGTATCATCGCCGAAAAGGGCGAACCCGCGACCTTCAAGATCCAGCTCAAGGCCTCCCTGAAGCGCGGCGAGATGACCGCCGAGGAAGCCCGGGAGATGCTGTTGTTTATCGCCCAGTACGCGGGCTATCCCCGCGCAGCGAGCATGCTGGCACCGCTCGAAGAGGCGATTGCCGAGGCGGCGTCGGAGACCGCCGACTGAGGTGTGTGGCCGACGGCAATAAGCGGACCCGCGTAATCGTGCGGGGCTTGCCGGGCCTGTATGCCAGGTAAAAAGAAAAAGCCCGGACCGCTTGGCGATCCGGGCTTTCTTGTATGGCGGAGCGGACGGGACTCGAACCCGCGACCCCCGGCGTGACAGGCCGGTATTCTAACCAACTGAACTACCGCTCCATAGGAACTGTGCCGAATGGTGGGTGGTGACGGGATCGAACCGCCGACCCTCTGCTTGTAAGGCAGATGCTCTCCCAGCTGAGCTAACCACCCGTTTCACGGCTTGAGAAGTGCCTTCGGCAGGACCACTTCCGTGGGCTCATAGTGGCGGAGCGGACGGGACTCGAACCCGCGACCCCCGGCGTGACAGGCCGGTATTCTAACCATCTGAACTACCGCTCCATAGGAACTGTGCCGAATGGTGGGTGGTGACGGGATCGAACCGCCGACCCTCTGCTTGTAAGGCAGATGCTCTCCCAGCTGAGCTAACCACCCCTGAACCGGAGACGCGCATTATAGAGAGAAATTCTCCCCTGTCAAAAGTCTCGTCAGATTTTTTTCAATTCTCTGCAGGGCTGCAGCGAGCGCCCGTTTACCGCTACAATCTGCACCCCGCCCTCACCCCTCATTCGCCGCCGGGAGATGCCCCATGGAAATCTTCAAGGACTTTCATTTTGAAGCCGCCCACCGGCTGCCCAATGTACCCGAGGGGCACAAGTGCGCCCGACTCCACGGCCACTCTTTCCAACTGCGGGTATGGGTCAGTGGTGAAGTCACGGAGCCGAGTGGCTGGATCATGGATTTTGGCGACCTCAAGGCGGCGGTGAAACCGGTGATCGAGCGCCTCGATCACTACTACCTGAACGAGATCCCCGGCCTGGAAAACCCCACCAGTGAAAACCTGGCGCGCTGGTTGTGGGCGGCACTCAAACCCGCGCTGCCCGAGCTCTCTTGCATCGAGATCCGGGAAACCTGTACCTCAGGCTGCCGCTACCGGGGCGAGTGAATCGGTCGCCCGAAACCACAACTGTTTCATTTATGCACTGAAGGCAAGTTACTTTCCGTAGCACGATAAGAGAATGTTATGCACACTTTGCGTGCACCTGCTGAACGTGCCGCAGTTAGCCCTGTCTTTCCTAGCGCTTTCTCACATGATTTTTGTATCTTGTTGTTTTTATTGAATTTATTGTTTTTGTTGATTTTTTAACCAATCTGTAAAGATGCTGTCACTTACTGGCCTCAGGCTGCGGTTGAACAAAATACCCACGGACTTATCCACAGATTCTGTGGAAAAAAATGATGGACGCGGGCCTAGCATGACGGAGGGCACAAGACAATGCTGATGAGCGCCTGGCTGGGACTCCTGGGCATCTGCCTGGCCGGCGCCATGAGCCCTGGCCCCAGTCTCGCCGTTGTCCTGCGCGAATCCGCCCGCGGCGGACGCCGCGCCGGACTGGCCTGCGCACTGGCCCACGGGCTCGGTGTCGGTCTCTATGCCCTGGCCACGGTCGCCGGTCTTTCGCTGCTGCTGGTGCGCTGGCCCCTGCTTGCCGACCTGCTGCAGGCGGTTGGAGCCGCCTACCTGGTGTGGCTGGGCTGGCGTGCCTGGACCCGGGCAGGATCACCCGGGGGCCCACAGACCCAGGACAGCCGCGCACCGCTGTGGCAGGCTGCCGGCAACGGCCTGCTGGTCGCGGTACTGAACCCGAAACTGGCCCTGTTCATGCTGGCACTGTTCAGCCAGTTCCTGCCCGAGCGGCCCTCAGGCGCTGTCGCTGCCCTGCTGGTCGCCACGGCGGCGTTCACCGATGCCCTCTGGTATGCCCTGGTGGCGGTGCTGGCCGGCTTGCCGGGCTTCAGTGACCGCCTGCGGCGGCGCGGCGCGCTGATCGAGCGGGTATTTGCGGTGCTGCTGACAGCCCTCGGGCTGATGATGTTGGCGAGGCTGATGCTGAGCGGCGCCTGACCCACGCGCCCCGCCCCCTTCGCGGCCGCGCACCGGCTCAGTGCAGCGTGGCACCAGGCTCGCGCACGACCACGGCCTGTAGGCGATTACCCAGCATGATAACGAAACCTTCCAGGCGCTCTACCCCATCCACACTGTAGTCAAAGCGGTACTGTCGCCAGACGCGCCAGCGGCCCTGCCCATCCCGGCTCAGGGACACGCGACACAGCTGGACATTCTGATCAAGCAACTGGAAGTCATCCCGCCGGCTTGCCTGTTTCACCGCCTCGATCGCCAGTTCGCGCACCCGGATGGATGAGAGAAACCAGCTCACCAACAGGCCCAGCAGGAACACCACCAGGAGGTCAGTCAGCGTCAGGCTCACCACGACAGCCCGTCCGCCTTACAAACGCCGTCACCCATCCAGGAACTGCTTGACCAGGGCATTGAAACGGGCGGGCTGTTCCGCGTGCAGCCAGTGACCGGCGCCCGGTAACTCGGAGATCTCCGCCTGCGGGAAGCGCTCCCGAATGGCGGTCTCGTGCTCCGGCAGGATATAGTCCGAGGCGCCACCCTTGATGAACAGTGTGCGGCCAGTAAAGGGCATCTGCGCCGGGACGCCCGCTCGGACCTGGGTGTAACAGTCACGCAGCACCGGGTAATTGAAGCGCCAGCGGAAAACCCCCTCGCTGTCGCGGGACAGGCTGAGGAGCAGGAACTGGATCACCGCATCTTCCTGCAGGTGTTCCGCCATCAGTGCGGCCGCCTCGTTGCGACTGCGGCAGGCGGCTCGATCCACCGCCGCCAGCGCCGCGAAGACAGCATCGTGATGCGGCGGGTAGGTGACCGGCGCGATGTCCGCGACCACCAGCGCGTCGACCCGGTAGGGCTGGTCGAGAGCCAGCTGCATCGCCACCTTGCCACCCAGGGAGTGGCCGACGAAGTGTGCCATCTCCAGCTTGCGGTGCTCCATCCAGCGGGATACCGCATCCGCGAGCGCGGCGAGATCCATGCTGTCAGTCCAGGCAGATCGCCCGTGATTGGGCAGGTCCAGACTGTGCACCCGGTAGTGCTCCTGCAGGGCACGGGATAGCGCCCCGAGGTTGTTTCCCATGCCGAAAAGCCCGTGCAACAGCACCACATCGGGGCCTTCGCCAGCCACCGAATCAAAGACCTCAGCCCCCATGCCCGCTTTCTCCTCCACGAGATTTTGTTACCATGGCGCCACTATAAACGAAGTGGAGTCCCCATGCGTCATTTCCGCAGTATCCTGGGTGCAGGTGCCTTGTGCGCTGCCTTGGCAGGCCTCTACGCCTGCAGCAGTACCCCGACCTACAACCCCACCGTGGTGCAGTGGGAACTCGACGAGGCTCGGCTGGCGGAGACCCGGATCCGCACCGTCATCATTCCCCATGTCAACCTGGGGCCGCCGTCGCGAAACTACCTGGAGGACGAGGCGCCGCGTGTCGACGGCATGGTGCGCAGTTACCTCAAGGAGAACGGCTACGAAGTTCTGCCCCAGCGCGAATTTACCCAGCACTGGAATACCGCGGTCCGCGCCTTCGGGGACCCGGTCGACCCGACCACCGGGCGGGTCAACATGCGCACTTTCGTGCAGATCATGCAGAACGTGCGCGACCAGCTGCGCGAGACCACCGACGTCGACGCCTTCGTGTTTACCGACCTGATCGAAACAGAGACCGCGTTCAACGGCGGCATGAAGCACGTCGCCCGCTGGGACGGCGTCAGTCGCACGCCCTCCCTGCAGGGGCCGGGTAACAGCGTGTCCGCCGACTTCGACTGGAACCGCCCCGCCGCTGTCGCCTCGCTTCAGATCAGCATCTACGACATGGAACTGCAGCGCCTGTTCGCCAGTCGCGGCGGCCTGGATGCCACCGATGCCATCGACGCGCGCTCCTCCTCGGGGGGCTACGTGCGCCGCCGGGCGATACTCGAAAACGAATCCCACGTGAAGGAGGGCATCGCATTGGCCTTCCACCCCTTCATTGTGATGGAAGACTGGCCCGGCAACCCCGACTGAAACCAGCCGCAGCAGGAGGCCGCCCCGCGGGCGGCCCTTTCCCACTCAGCCGGCTAGCATCTCCAGGCCCCGCTCGATGCACCAGCTGGCCGACAGTACCCCCAGCAGATAGACCGGCAGCGGACGCAGTTGGCGCTGCCACTCCCCCAGGGGCCGGCGCAACAGGGCCCAGAAAAGCCCCACCACGAGAATAAAGGCAATCTGCCCCAGCTCGATACCGACGTTGAAAAACAGCAGCGCCAGGGGCAGATTCGCCTGGGGCAGCCCGGTTTCCACCAGCGCGCCCGCAAAGCCCATCCCGTGCAGCAGTCCGAAACCGCCCGCCAGCCACCAGGGATGGCGGTGAAAGACCCCGCCGCGGTCCGGCTGGGTCAGTACCACTGCCAGCCAGAAAATGCTCACGGCGATGCTGAATTCAACCAGTCCCACCGGGTAACCGATCACCCCCAGGGTCACCAGTGACAGGGTGATGCTGTGGCCCACGGTAAAGGCGGTGATGGTAAAGAGCAGCGAGCGGATATTGCGCACCAGCAGCAGGAGCCCGAAGACGAAGAGCAGGTGGTCCAGGCCGGTCCAGATGTGCTCGATGCCAAGCCGCGAGTAATCGGTCATCACCTGACCCGCCCCCGGCTCCTCCGGCAAGGTAAAGCGCGGCTGCTCGGCGCTCAGCACCTGCTGGTACTCACGCCCGTCGCGCAGGCTCACCAGCAGCATCGCCGAGGTCTGGTTGGCGCCGAGGCCGTCGATGCCCAGGCTGGCCCCGACCAGTCCGGCCTCACCGAGCATCTGGCAGTCCAGCCGCCAGCTGACCACCCGTCCGGTCCCTTCGATCTGCGGGGCTCCGGCGCTGGCCGGGCGACAGCCCTCCGGCCAGCGCGGCTCGAGAGGCACCGGGCTGGTGGCCTGCAGGGGCACTTTCCACACCACCTGGTACTGCTGCGAGTCCACCTCGGTCAGCTGCAACAGCACGGGCGCAAAGCGGTGGGCCTGCGCCTGCAGCGACAGCAGCATCAGCAGTGGAGCCAGCCACACAAGACAGAGACGACCGAATAACACGCTGTGACCTCCTTTCACGAGCGCACCTCATAGTGTTCGCGCAAGCGCGACACCGAGGTAGCCAGTGCTTCCCGGCGCGCATCGCGCTCCAGATCCCGGCGCAGCCGCGCCCGCACCTCCTCGAAGGTCGAGGGTCGACCCGGCTGCAGCGACGCCAGCCACACCAGGTGCAGGCCATAGGTGGAGCGCACCGGCCCGATCCAGGACTGCGGCTCGGGAGATAGCGCCTGCAGGTTGCTGACGAAGGCCGCGCCAAACTGGCGGGCCAGCTGCTCCGGGCTCTGCTCGCGAAAGTGGTAGCCGGGCAGGAAGGGCGCACCCAGGGCGACCGCGTCCTCCGGCGACAGATCCTGCTCCCGGATCTGCAGCAGCGCCGGTTCGGCGTCGGCTTCCCGCTCACGGCTGAAATAGACCTGGGTCAGGGTATAGCGGGGAGGCTCCTGGAAGGCCTCGCGTCGCGCCTCAAAGGCCGCGCGCAGGTCCGTCTCATCGACCGCCTCGGGCGGGTTGGCCGCCAGCAGCAACTGTTCCATCACCTGGATCAGGCGGCGCTTGATCACTTCATCACCCAGGTGCAGGCGCAGGGCCATGGCCTGCTCGACGCGCGCCGCCTCGTCGCTGTCCTGCCCCAGCTTGAGGAAGTCCATGTTGCGCAGCAGCCGATCCCGCACCACCCGGTCCTGTTCGTGGATACCCAGGCCGAGAGCGTGCTGAAACAGCAGGTCGCGCTCGAGCTCCAGCTCGGTGAGCCGCGCCAGTGTCGCGGTATCCGGCTCGCTGCCTGTCGCCATTCGCCACTGGTCGCGCAGCAGGCCGACGCGCGCTTCCGGCAGCGGGCCAATGACCGGTTTGGGTGGAGGAAACCAGAGTTGCTGGAGCCAGTAGACCAGCGCCCCCAGCAGGACAAAATGCAGCCACGGCCGCCGCAGCCAGCCAGTCAGGGTTGTCAGCATGGGCTCAGTCCGAATAGGTCGGCGTGGTTTTCTCTGCCTGGGCGCGGATACCGCGCTGCAGATCCTCTTCGCTGAGCATTCCGGCATTCCAGGTGGCGATGTAATTCAGGGCATCGCGCACCGGGTGATCGCGGGTGTACAGCAGCATTTCCTTGGTGCCGCGAATCGCCAGGGGCGACTTGCCTGCGATCTCTTTTGCCAGCGCGAGCACACCCTCGAGGAGTGCCTCGCGGCTCTCGAAGACCCGGTTCACGAGGCCGATCTCCCGCGCTTCCGTCGCCTCCAGGCGGCGGCCGGTATAGGCGAGCTCCCGGGCCAGCCCGTCGGCAATCAGTCGCGGCAGGCGCTGCAGGGTGCCGACATCCGCGGTCATGCCGATATCGATCTCGCGTACCGCAAACCAGGCATCGCTACTGACATAGCGCATGTCACAGCAGGTCACCAGGTCCACGCCCCCGCCGATACAGGCGCCGTGAATGGCGGCGAGTACCGGTTTGCGGCAGCGCTCTATCGCAGTCAGGTTGTCCTGCATCGAGAGTATCTGCCGGCGCAGTTGCTCGGCACGGCGGGCGGGATCCGCATGCTCGGCCACTAGACCGGCAAACACGGCCAGGTCGAGGCCCGAGCAGAAGTGCCGCCCCTCCCCCGCCAGGACAACCGCGCGCACGCGGGGCTCGGCGTCCAGCCACTCGAAGCAGGCCTGCAGTTCCGGCCACATAGCCGCGCTCATGGCATTCGCCTGCTCGGGCCGGTTCAGGTTCACCTGCGCCACGGCGCCATCCAGGGTCAGACTCAGGGTGGTAAAACTGGGGGGCGTCATCGTCATGTCCTTGTCATCGCTGTTATTGGGGGGACGTCTGGCGGCAATGCCGCCATCAGACGGCTTCAGGGGGCCGGCCAGTCACTCAGGAAATCGGCGACCGCGAGGTCCGGCAGGGGCTTGGCGTCCCCTTCGCGAGTGCCCAGGTAGAGAAAGGCAACAATTTCCTCGTCCGCAGCAAGCCCCAGGGCCCGGTGAACCACGGGGTCGAAGGCCGGCGCGCCGGTGCGCCAGATGCCCGCGTAGCCCTGGGCTTCGGCCGCCATCAGCACACCGTGGGCGGCACACCCGGCAGAGAGCCGCTGCTCTACCGCCGGTACCTTGGGGTGCGTCTTCAGTGAGGCCACCACCACCAGCAGCAGTGGTGCCCGCAGGGGCGCCCGGCGCGCCTTGGCCCGGGCGGCCTGATCGGCGCCGGGCTCGCGCTGCAGAAGGCTCTGCTCCAGCACTTCGCCAAAAGCCTCGCGCGCCTCGCCACGCAGGCGAATAAAACGCCAGGGACGCAACCAGGCGTGGTCCGGCGCGCGCAGGGCGGCGCGCAATATCTCCGCCAACTCGGTGTCATCGGGAGCTGGCGCCGCCAGGCGCGCCGCGGAATTGCGCTGCTGCAGAAACTCGAGAATGCTGTTCATGGGAACCCGCTGTAAACCTCAGGCCTGCATGATAACAACCCCGGATGGCCGGTGGGACCCGCGACAGAAGAATTTCACGGCGGCTCCGCTGGCTTGCAAGCTGCGGTAATTTTTCGCGGAGTTTTGACCTGGGTCACACAGCGCCATGTGTGTTGTGCTAACTTTGTCCGGGCATGCTGCAAACAACCACGAGGAAGGTATTGCAGGAAGGGAACCGCCTGCAGGAAGATACTCGGGACAATACCGATAATGATCAAGGAGTAGAGGCATGAACCCAATCAAGCCGCAACGTCAGCGCATGACTCCCCTGGCACGCAGCCTTTCGGCCTTACTTGGGGGCGTGCTCGCGGGCACCCTGCCCCAAGCCATCCAGGCCCAGGAGGCCCGGCGAGGCGTCAGCACCATTCTGGAGGAAGTGATCGTCACGGCGCGCAAGCGCGAGGAGGGCTCCCAGGAAGTCCCGCTGGCTGTGTCCGCGCTCAGTGCTGACCAGCTGGAAACGCTCAAGATCCGCGACCTGACCAATCTCGCCGTGAGACTGCCCAACGTGGCCATGGACGATGTCGGTACCGCCCGCGGCACCGCCAACTTCTCCATCCGGGGTCTCGGCGTCAACAGCTCCATTCCGGGCATCGACCCCACCGTGGGGGTCGTGGTCGACGGCGTCTATGTGGGCCTCAACAACGGTATCCTGTTTGACACCTTCGACTTGCAAAGCGTCGAAGTCCTGCGCGGGCCCCAGGGCACGCTGTTCGGACGCAACGTGACCGGGGGTGCCGTGCTGCTCAACAGCAAGGAGCCGGGTGACGAGTTCGAACTGAGCGTTCGCGCCGCGATCGACCAGGGTCCCGACGGCGGTCCCAGCAGTTACCTGATGGGAAGTGTCGGCGGCCCGGTGAATGACTGGCTCGCGGCCCGTATCACGGCCTACTACAACGATGACGAAGGCTTTATCGAAAACCAGTTTGACGGCGAGGACATCGGCGCCATCGAACAGACGATGGTGCGACCCGTCGTTGTCCTGACTCCCAACGATACCGTGGAACTGGTACTGCGCTACGAATACAGCGACATTACCGGCGACGGCCCGATCGGCCAGAGTCACACCAACGGCTCCGGCATTGACGGCACGCCGGTCAATAACAGTCGCTACGATTTCGGGGTCTCCATCGACGAGCCAGGCTCCCAGGACAGCGAGACCAATGCCTTCACGGCAGAGCTCAACTGGGATGTGGGCTTTGGCGACGGCACCATCACCAACATTTTCGGCTGGCGGGATTACGAGTCCATCGGGCTGGGGGACATCGATTCCCAACCCACCTTCATGTTCCATGCGCCGTCCTGGCTGGAGTACGAGCAGGTCAGCAACGAATTGCGCTACAACGGCCTGTTCAACGAGCGCTTCAACGTCACCGCCGGTGTCTTCTGGTTTACCAGCGAGATCGACTACCACGAGCGCCGCAACATGGCCGGCGAGCTGATCGGCCGCGGCATGCCACTGGTACGTTTCGACGGCGGCGGCGAGCTGGACACCGACAGCTGGGCCGTGTTTACCCAGGTCGACTACGATCTCAATGACAAATGGACGCTGACCTTCGGGGCCCGCTACTCCGAAGAGGACAAGGAAACCGGCATCGCCTCCCTGAGCCAGAACGCCTCCAGCGACCTGCCGGCACTGATTCCGCTGCCCACCGTGCCCCTGGCGCAAGCCTGCAATGTGGTATTGCGCGGCGACTGTGTCTACGATTTCGTCGACGAGGACAGCTGGAACAGCTTCTCGCCCAAGGTGGGCTTCACCTACAACATCGACGACAGCTCGCGCATTTACGGCCACTACACCCAGAGCACCCGCTCCGGCGGCTACAACATGCGCAACACCTCCTTCAATCCCGCGGATATCCCCGGGCCCTTTGATCAGGAGACCGTGGACAGCTTCGAGCTGGGCTACAAGTCGAACTTCTTTGGCCGGGGTGTGCTGAACGCGGCCATCTTCCACAACACCATCGACGACATGCAGCGGGAGATCAACCTTCCGGGGCCAATCGGGGTCATCCAGCTGGTCCGCAACACCGCGGAAGCCACGATCTACGGTATCGAGATCGACGCCAGTTTCGCCATTACCGACAATCTGGTGGCCATCGCCTCGGTGGGGGCCATCGACGCCTCCTATGACGAGGTGCAGCTCGACCTCAATGGCGATGGCGTGATCAATGGCGAGGACGAGGATCTCGACCTGCCCCGGGCGGCGGACCTGACCTATATGGTGGGGCTGAACCACGATCTGCAGCTGGGTGACTGGGGCTTCCTCGGTTCGCGCATCAGCTACTCCTTCCGCGACGAGTCAGCCTACACCGACAACAACCTCGGTGTGCTCAACTCCCAGGAACGGGTGGATGCCGGCCTCGACTTCTACAGCAACGACGGCCACTGGGTGTTCTCGATCTACGGCCGCAACCTGCTGGATGATGTCCTCCACGGCAATGACACACAGTTGCCGGCGGACATCTTTGGCTTCCCGGTCGGCGGGACCCTTGCCCCCATGTCCAAGGGGCGTCGCATCGGTCTCGAGGTCACCTACAACCTCTGAGTCGATCTCGCGGCGGGGCCATGGCCTCGCCGCGAGTCCGTTTCAACACAGCACGAGCGCCGGGTCCGGCCTCAGTCCCCGGGTGTCATGTCGTCCCAGGGGTTGCGCAGATCCAGGGCAATCTCATAATCCCCCACGCGCAAAGACGATGCCTTGAGCGCAACGTCCTCGTCACCCAGCACCCCGTGATCAAAACGGTAGACCGGCTTGACCCGACCGGCGGTAACCGCTTCGTCGTAGTCCCGACGCGCCGCCTCGACCTGCTCGTTGCGCGCCTGCCAGGCCTGCCACTCGCGGGCACCGTAGCGCGCCTGCAACATGCGCTGGGTAACCGCGGGACTGAGCAGCGCGGCAGAGGCATTGTTGCCGCCAAAGCCCTTGGAATTGACTACCGCGTACCGCTGGGCCGCCGGGTCCAGGCGGCGATGCGCGAGGGAGAAATCCAGGCGGTCACTCACCACGTCATCAGCCAGTCGGTCGATCGTGGAAATCCCGGGCAAGAGCCCGGTAGCCCAGCTGCTCAAGGTCGCGGTGATCTGGTCGCCCGAGGCGGCCCCCAGAGAGTGGCCCAGGTAGCACTTCAGCGCGGCCACTGGCCAATTTTCCAGGCCGAAGGCCTCGGCAACACTGGAGAGAATCCGCGATTCGGTTACCCGGTTCTGCGGCGTCCCGGTACCGTGGGCCTGCACCTGGCCACCGGCGCGAAGCCCCTCCTCACCCAGGATGCCCCGCAGCGCGGCCAGGGCCTTGGCCATGGTGATGTAGTTGCCGACCCCGGGGCCGGAAATGGACTTCTTGTAACCGTCGGCGTTGACGAACACATCGGCGGCGGCGCCCAGGATACTGGCACCCATCTCCATGGCCAGTGCATCGTCGAAGAGCACCACCATCTGTGCCGACTCGGCGATAGTAAAGCCGCAGTTCTCTGCAAAGGGCCGACAGGCGCGGCGGTGATCGGGTTCCTGGTCGGCGGAAAGCCCATCCAGTTCGCGCAGCCCCTTGTCGGTGGCCAGGGCACCCATCGCGGCGTAGCCCTCCATCACCTCGGGTACCACTGGTGCCTCGGCGGCCCCCACGAAAACCACCCGCGAGCGGCCGCTGCGAATATCGTCGATGCCCAGGCGCAGGTTGTAGAGGAAGGAGGCACAGGCACCGAGACTGGCCCCGGTGGAGCCCATGCTGCCGAGTACATAGGCGTTGACGAAGTCCGCCGGCATCTCCGCCAGGCTGAGCGGGCAGAACTTGGAGGTGACACGCTGGCCGTTGTAGCGGGCCTTGAGCATGCCGCCACCGCCGGCGCTGTCGAGCTGCCCCATGGCACTGCCGGCGTAGACGCTGACCTGATCCACCGAAACATGCCGCTGCAGGGCATCCCAGGAAATGCCCATGTCGCCGAGGGCATCGGAAGCGGCGTAGATCATCATCTGCAGCCCGCGGGGGTGATTCCGCGAGGGGTAAAGCGTTCCCGGGTCAAAACCACTGGGAAGCTGACCGGCGGCCTTCACCTCGAACTCACGAACCACCGGCAGCAGCCAATCCTGGGTTTCCGCGGTGCGCACCTGGAACTCGCCGCTGTCCAGCTCAGTGACCTCCCAGTGATCCGGGACCCGCTGGGGTAAATGGTTGCGACGAAGCCGGAAGGTCAGGGGCGGATCCCCCGCCTGAGTCACCAGACGCTGGTTCCAGGGCACCGCATTGGGATCGAAATGCGCCGCTTCCACCCGGCGAACCAGGGTGTGGGCGAGCACACGGGACTCCTCGGCATCACTGCCTTTCAGCCCCATCAGCTGCGCCAGGGCGGCGCGGGTACCAGCGCGCTCATCGGAGGACAGGGCCTCCCAGGCCATCCGCCGCAGGGCGTGGTAACCCGACACACGGCCGGCGCCATTGATGCCTCCCAGGCCCACGAATACCGGTAGTGGCTGTCTTGCCATAGTCAATCCTTAACTCCTGAGTGATGGCGGTCGCGCCCGCCACGCAAGCACGACGCAGGCGGCACAGTGTAAGGAGTGCCGAGCCACACACATAGGGGGATATGGCCACACATTATGGTATTTTTGTCATTTGACTCCCTGGAACCGCGCCCATGTACACCGCCGCCGCCCTGCTCTATCCCCAGGCCCTGGCCAGCAGCCTGACGCTGCCCATGGAGATACTCGGTGCTGCGGCGCAGCTGGCGGGCAGTCAGCAGCGTCGGCGGCGCCCCCTGCGCTTTCTGCTCGCCGGGCCGTCCCGTGCACCGGTCACCCTGCAGAGCGGCCTGAAGCTGGTGCCGGACATCAGTATCTGGGAATTGCCGCGCCTCGACCTGCTCTTGCTGCCCGCCATCTGGCGCAATCCACAGCCCTGCCTGCGCAGCCTCGCGCCCTGGCAAGCGACGCTGCGCGAGATCTGCACCGACGGCACCCGGATCTGCAGCGTGGGCACCGCGAGCCACATCCTCGCCGAGGCCGGCCTGCTCGACGGTCGCGCTGCCACCACACACTGGGGCGACTTCGATCGCTTTCGCACGCACTACCCGCGAGTGTTGCTGAAAACCCGCCACCTGATCACCCAAAGCGACAACCTGTACTGTGCCGGCAGCGTGAACAGCATCGCCGACTTCAGCGTGCACATCGCCGAGCTGTGGTTTGGCAGCGCGATCGCCCGCGCCATCGAGCACCAGTTCTCGCCGGAAATCCGCCGCCCCTTCCGCGCCGCGGCCTGGCAGGACCGTCAACACACCGCGCACCATGACGAACACATCCTGCAGGCACAGCAGTGGCTGCAGGATCATCTCCAACAGCCATTGCAGCTGTCGACACTGGCGAAACAGCTCGACCTCAGCACCCGCACACTGAGTCGCCGCTTTCGCAATGCGACCGGGCTCAGCCCCCAGCAGTACCTCAACAACCTGCGTATCCAGACGGCGCGCGAGCTGCTGCGGCGCAGTAACCTGGGCGTCGCTGAAGTCGCGTGGCAGGTCGGTCTGCAGGATGCCAGCTATTTCTCCGCCCTGTTTCGTCGGGAGGTCGGCATGACGCCGGGGCAGTATCGCGCCGCGGTTCGCGGCAAGCTGTTCCAGCCCCCGCTTTCTTGAGTCCCGACGCGCCCTGTGGCTTAATGGCGCGCTGTTCTCTGGCCCCGCGCCAGCATCTGTTCACCCGCTAAGGGAACTCATCATGCAAGAGGAATCTGTCGTCATCGTCAGCGGTGCCCGCACCCCCATGGGAGGCCTTCAGGGCAGCCTGGCCAGTGTCAGTGCCACCCAGCTGGGCAGCACCGCCATCGCCGCCGCCCTGGAGCGCGCCACCCTCTCCGGCGATGACATCGACGAAGTTTTCATGGGCTGCGTCCTGCCCGCCGGCCTCAAGCAGGGCCCGGCCCGCCAGGCTGCCCGCGGCGCCGGCATCGCCGACAGCACCGGAGCCGTGACCCTCAACAAGCTCTGCGGCAGCGGCATGCAGGCCACCATTTTTGCCCACGACAGCATCCTCGCCGGCACCAACAAGGTAGTCGTGGCCGGCGGCATGGAAAGCATGAGCAATGCCCCGCACCTCCTGCCCGGCGCCCGCGGCGGCGTGCGCACCGGCCACGCGTCTTTTTACGATCACATGTTTCTCGACGGTCTCGAGGACGCCTATACCGGCCGCGCCATGGGCTCCTTCGCCCAGGAGACCGCGGATGCCCGCGGACTGACCCGCGAGCAGATGGACGCCTTCGCCATCGAGTCCCTGACCCGGGCCAAGCGCGCCATCGAGGACGGCTCCCTGAAGGCGGAGACCGTGCCGGTCACCGTGACCTCACGCAAGGGCGAAAGCGTAGTCACCGACGACGAGCAGCCCCACAAGGCTTCGATCGACAAGATTCCCAACCTGCGCGCCGCCTTCGCCAAGGACGGCACCATTACCGCCGCCAACAGCAGCTCGATCTCCGACGGCGCCAGTGCCCTGGTACTGATGTCGGGCAGCGAAGCCGAGCGCCGCGGCCTGCAGCCGATGGCGCGTATCGTCGCCCACAGCCGCCACAGCCGGGCGCCGGAAGAATTCACCATCGCCCCCATTGGTGCCATGGAAAAGCTGTTTGCCAAGACCGGCTGGAGTGCGGCGGATGTCGACCTGTTCGAGATCAACGAAGCCTTTGCCATGGTCACCATGCTGGCCACCCAGGACCTCGGCCTCGACCCCGCGAAGGTGAACATCCACGGCGGTGCCTGTGCCCAGGGCCACCCGATCGGCTCCACCGGCTCGCGCATCATCGTCAGCCTGATGCACGCCCTGAAGCAATACGGCAAGACCCGCGGTGTCGCTGCGCTGTGCATCGGCGGCGGCGAAGCGACCGCGGTGGCGATCGAACTCATCTGAACAGCAAGGGCCGGCCACCGGCCCCGGGGACACGCGCATGGCACTCAGCAGTATTCCTGACATCCTCGACGACATCCGCGCCGGCAAGATGGTCATTCTGATGGATGACGAGGACCGGGAGAACGAAGGCGACCTGATCATTGCCGCCGAGGCAGTGACCCCCGAGGTCATCACCTTCTTCTCCAGCGAAGCCTGCGGTCTGATCTGCATGCCCATCACCGAGGACCGTGCGCGGCGTCTGCAGTTACCCCTGATGGTGCGGGACAACCGCTCCCAGCACGAAACCAATTTCACGGTTTCCATCGACGCCGCGGAACGCAAGGGCCCCGGCATCAGCTCAGTGCAGCGCGCCCACACGGTGCGGGTGGCGGTCGCGCCCAACGCCCGCCCCGCGGACATTGCCCAGCCGGGCCACATCTTTCCCCTGGTGGCCAAGTCCGGGGGGGTGCTGCGCCGCGCCGGTCACACCGAAGCCGGGGTCGACCTGGCCCGCATGGCCGGTTTTGAGCCGGCGGCTCTGATCGTCGAGATCATGAACGAGGACGGCACCATGGCCCGGCGGCCGCAGCTGGAGGAGTTCGCCGCGCGCCACGGCCTGAAGATGGGCACCATTGCCGACCTGATCGAATATCGCTCGCTGCACGAGCAGTCGGTGGAGCTGCGCGATTCCCGGGCGGTGCAGACCGAGTTCGGTGAATTCCAGCTGCACACCTTTGCCGACCTGATCGACGATACGCTGCACTACGCCCTCACCCGGGGTGAGCTCGAGGAAGCGACGCCGGCCCTGGTGCGGGTGCAAACCCTGAACGTACTGCGGGATGTCCTGGGCACGCTGATCGACAACGAGCCCGGCTGGTCGTGCCGGCGGGCCCTGGAGCAGATCGCCCGGGAGGAACTGGGCGTCCTGGTGCTCATCGGCCAGCCCGACAACAGCGAACTGGCCCTGGCCGAGGTTCTGCAATTCCCCGACGCTCCCAGCGTCGCGGGCAACAGCGCCAACGGGGTCGGCAATTACCGCGTCATCGGCACCGGGGCACAGATACTCAAGCGCCTGGGTGTCGGACAGATGCGCCTGATGTCGGCGCCGGTGCGCTTCAATGCCCTGTCGGGCTTCAACCTGGAAGTCGCGGAGTTCGTTCAGCCCGTCTGATCGTCGCAATGAAACCGCGGTGGCCGTCGCTCCAGCAAGGCGGTGACCGCTTCAATATTGTCCGCTGAACCGACCTGTCGCTGCATCCCCGCTGCCTCGGCACGAAAGGCCGCCTCGATACCTTCACGGTGCGGCAGGCGCATGCAGCGCTTGATTTCCCGCAGTGCCGACACCGGCCACTGCGCCACGCTTTCCGCGCGCTCCCGGGCGTGTGCCACCAGCGCATCATCGGGCAGCACCTCGGCGACGAGCCCGAGTGCCAGTGCGCGCTCTGCGGGCACCCAGTCAGCGGTATACATCAGCTCTGCCGCGCGCTGGGCACCGATATTCGCCTGCAACATGTAGCTGCTGGCCCACTCCGGCACCAGGCCCAGCGCCGCGAAGGGTAGGCGCAGGCGCAGGCTCTCCCCCGCGTAGACCATGTCGGCGTGAAACAGCAGGGTCGCGCCCCCGCCCACCGCCACGCCGTGCGCCGCCGCCACCAGTGGCTTGTCGAAATTGGCCACCGCCCGCGCGGCGCGCTCGAAGGGGTGCTCGCCGCCGCCCTCGGCCTGACCGAAACTGGCGAGGTCGACACCGGCGCTGAAACTGTCCCCGGCACCGCGGATCAGCACACAGCGAACCGCGGGGTTTTCGGCAGCCTCCAGGAAGGCGTCTCCCAGGGCCATCCACAAGGGATTGTCGATGGCATTCTTCTTCGCCGGCCGGTTCAGCGTCAGTTCAAGGACGCCCCGGCTCAGGTCCTGCAACAGGACCGCGCTCATGCACTGGGCGCCTGGTGAAAGCTAACCAGATTCCCCAGGGGCATGCGCTCCGTCACACAGGCGTTGGCGCCGGCGGCGGGATCGGGGTAACCGAAGGAAATCCCGAAAAGCAGTTTCAGGGAAGGATCCACACCCAGTATTTCCCGCACCTGGTCGACCTGGAAACTGAGGGCCGTCTGCGGGCAGCTACCCAGACCACGGGCAGTCATACCCAGCATCAGGGTCTGGGCGAACATGCCCAGGTCACAGGCCTCGCGCAGGCCAAAGGGCTCGGGCAGGAAAAGAAAGGCGACATGGGGGGCGTCGAAGAAGGTCAGGTTGCGCATGAAGGCATCGTGCCGCCCCGCCTTGTCCTCCCGGGCGATACCCATGGCGTCGTAAAGCGCGCGCGCGGCGGCGTGCTGACGCTCCCGGTAGACGCCCTCGTACTTGCCGTCATAGGGAAAGTCCATGCGCATCTTGCCCGCCATGAAATCGGCGGGCAGCCGCTGCCGCAGGGCCTCGATCGCCGCGCCGGAGGCCACGTGAACGGCCCAGGGCTGGGTGTTGCAATTGCTCGGCGCCCGCGCCGCCTCGGCAAACACCGCCTCCAGAATCTCCGGCGCCACCGGCTCGGGCAGGAAGGCCCGAATGGAGCGCCGGGCCTGTACGATACGGGCGAAGGCGGCGCTGTCGCTCGCCTCGATGTGCGTCTCTGCTGCTGTCATGCTCTGCTTTTTCTCCTGCCAATCGGCTGTGGCACTTGCTAATGGGCTCTGGCGTTCACTCACCGGTAAAGCGAGCGGGCCGCTTTTCCTTGAAGGCACGCATGCCCTCGCGGGCATCCGCGGAGGCGAAAACCGGCCCCGCCAGGGCATCCGAAGCCTCCATCGCCGCCTCCTCCGCCATGCACTCCTGGTGCTCCCGCAGGGAGCGCGTGACTGCCTGCACTGCCAGCGGCGCATTGGCACAGATGCGCGCCGCGAAGCGTCGGGCCTCGGCCAGGGCTTCCCCCGCGGGCACCACCCGGTTGATCAGCCCCCACTCCAGGGCCTGCTGGGCACTGATGTGCTCCCCACACAGCAGCAGTTCCGCCGCCAGGCAATAGGGAATCTGCCGTCGCAGCCGAACCGTCGAGCCGGCCATGGGGTAGAGCCCCCGGGCCACTTCGGTCACGCCGAACACCGCGTTATCCGCCGCCACGCGAATATCCGTACCCTGCAGGATTTCCGTGCCGCCGGCAAGCGCGTAGCCCTCGACCGCCAGCAGCAGTGGCTTGCTGGGCCGGTTGTCCCGCAGCAGCGCCTGCCAGTGCAGATTCGGCACCTCTGCCATCAGGGCCATGAACGCGTCACTCGCGCCCTGGTCCCCATCGGGACCGGCCTTGAGGTCCATGCCGGCGCAAAAGGTGTCCCCGTTGGCGGTCAGGATGGCACAGCGCAGCGCCGGGTCCTCGTCCAGCCGCCGCCAGGCGCGGTACATGCCCAGCAACATGGCGGGATTGAAGGCATTCTTCGCCTCGGGGCGGTTGAGGGTAACAATAAGCACGCCGTCGTCCTGGTGGACCAGGCAGGTCTCGGTGCTGATATCCAGTTCCTGCATGACATCTCCTGTTCTAGGCCTGAGGTGACTGCGCTCCCGGCTACCGAACTGGGACACGCTGTGAGTACGTTCGGACGCCCTTACCGCAGCATTGCTTGGCGACGGAGGGGCGTCGGGGTACGGCCGCGGTCTGCAGGGCCGTTCCGGGACACGCCGTGGATACGTCCCTGTAGGCTTCTGGGCGACATCCATGTCGCCCAGAGTCCCGGAACGGCCCTGCAGACCGCTGCCTCCCACTCCGTAGCCGATATCGGAGCGGATGCCAGCGTGCCCATACTTGAGGCGCTGCGTGCCAGGGCGCCAACCCGGGACCTTCGGCCGCATGGACGCGGCCGAAGAGCTACAGGGACGTATTCACCGCGTGTCCCGGGTTGGCGCCCTGGTGCGCAGCGCCCCCTCAGGGTTGGGCAGCCTGCAGTGGTGGTCACGCCTGCCGGTACTGCCCACTGCTGACCAGCTCCAGCGCCTTCGGATACAACGGCTTGCCACTGGGCGCCCGGGGAATCTCGGGAACCAGGTGCAGCTCCCGGGGCAGCTTGTAGCCGGCGATATGCTCCCGCGCCACCTGCTTCAGGCTGTCCAGGTCGAGGTGCTGGCCGTCCCGGGCCGTGACTACCGCCGTGACCTTGCTGCCAAAGCGCTCGTCGGGCGTACCCACCACCAGGCAGTCAAAGACCGCGGGGTGATGCTTGAGGGCCTGCTCGACCTCCTCCGGGTAAATTTTCTCGCCGCCACTGTTGATGCAATTGGAGCCGCGGCCGTAGACGGTAATGCTGTCGTCCTCCTCCAGCACCGCTTCATCGCCCAGCACCGACCAGGTCTTGCCCTCGGCCTGGACGAAGGTTTTCGCGGTCTTTTCCGGGTCGTTGTAATAGCCGACGGGAATGTGGCCGCTGCGGGCAAAAATGCCCTTCTCACCCGGTCGCGCCTCGCGGTAACTGCCATCGGCCTCCTCCACCAGCACCGACATGAAGGGGCTGCGCTGGACGTTGCCCAGACCCTGGCCGCGCTTGCCGCCGCCGTCCATGCCCATGGCGCCGCCCTCGGAGGAACCGAAGCTATTGGTGATGAACACATTGGGAAAGTGTTTCTTGAAAGCATCCTGCTTGGCCGGGGAGAACACGGCGCCACCGGATCCGACATTGAAGACCGCGCCCAGGTCCCAGCGGCCGGGGTTGGCCTCAAGCGCATCCAGCAGCGGGATCGCCATGGCGTCACCGACAATGGTCAGCGAGTTGACCTTCTCTCGCTCGACAATATCCCAGACCTGCTCCCCGTTCAGGTGGTGGTTGGGGTTGAGCACCACGGTGTGCCCCGCCAGCAACTGGATACAGGCGAACCACCAGCAGGCGCCGTGCATCAGGGGTGCCAGGGCCATGCCGACCATGACGAAATCGCCGACACGCTCGGCAATCTGCTCCGGCCGCTCGATGGGGCCGTCCGGGTGGAAGAAGCCGCCACCGCCGAGTGCCGCGTAGAACACATTCTTGTGGGGCCACATGACGCCCTTGGGCATGCCGGTGGTGCCACCGGTATACAGAATGAACAGGTCGTCGTCGGAACGCTCGGCGAAATCCCGCTCGGCGCTCTGGCCGGCCAGCGCTGCCTCGTACTCGAGACTGTCGATGACGGCGGGGTTGGCACCGCTGTCGTCATCCACGTGCACCAGGGTGTGCAGCCCCGTCAGCTGGTCGCGCACCGCATGGATATGCGGCGAGAATTCCTTGTGATGTATCGCCGCCACCAGATCGGCGTTGTCGAAGATATAGACCAGTTCTTCCTGGACATAGCGGTAGTTGATGTTGATCGGCACCGCGCGAATCTTGAAACAGGCGAGCATGCCCTCGAGATACTCGTTGCAGTTGTAGAGGTACAACCCGACGTGATCCCCCGCCCCCACACCGCGACTGGCCAGGTAGTGCGCCAGGCGATTGGCCCGGGCATCCAGCTCGGCGTAGCTGTCTCGCTGATCACCGCAGACCAGAGCCGTGCGTTCCGGCACCCGGTCGACCACCAGCTCGAACAGATCCGCGATATTGAAATGCCGTGTCATTCATCTACTCCTGTCACAATGATGCGGGCTCAGGGCCTGTCGGCCCCGACCACCCACATGGCAAAAAACTGGGCGCCGCCGCCGTAGGCATGTCCCAGGGCCTTGCGGGCACCGGGTACCTGATGGTCGCCGGCGTCGCCGCGCACCTGGCGCGCCGCCTCGGCGAAACGGATCATGCCGGAGGCGCCGATGGGGTTGGACGAGAGCACGCCGCCGGAGCAATTCCAGGGAATATCGCCCCCCTCGTCGAGGGAGGTCGCACCCGACAGGGTCAGCTTCCAGCCCTCGCCCTCGTCGGCAAACCCGAGATTCTCCAGCCACATCGGTTCATACCAGCTGAAGGGAACATAGATCTCCGCGCAGTCCAGCTCGCGCCGCGGATCGCGGATACCCGCCTGGGCGTAAACGTCCGCGGCGCAATCGCGCCCGGCCTGCGGGTTGACCTCCTCGCGACCGGCGTACATGGTCGGTTCCGAACGCATGGCAACCCCCTGAATCCACGCCGGCGGCTTGTCGCCGCTGAGTGCATCCTCGGCAGCTATCACCATCGCACAGGCACCGTCCGAGGAGGGGCAGGCCTCGAGAAAGCGAATGGGGTCCCAGAGCATCGGCGAGTCCGCGACTTCCTGCTCGGTGATGTCCGGCAACTGGAGGTGCGCCAGGGGATTGCGGGCCCCGTGGCGACGATCCTTGACCGCGACCCGGATGCCGGTATTCGGATCGGCCCCGGAGCGACGCATGTACTCGCGAATAATCGGCGCGAAATAGCCCCCGGCCCCCGCATTCAGGTGCACGGCGAAGGGCTGGGGGGTGGACAGGGCCCACATGGCGTTGGATTCCGACTGCTTTTCCCAGGTCACCGCCAGCACACGCCGGAAGCTGCCGCTCTGCACATGGGACGCAGCGACAATGGCCGTCGACCCGCCCACGGACCCGGCGGTGTGCACCCGGAGCATCGGCTTGCCGACGGCCCCCAGGGCATCCGCGAGATAACTCTCGGGCATTACCACACCCTCGAACATGTCCGGCGCCTTGCCCATGATGACCGCGTCGATGTCGTCGAAGCTCACGCCGGCATCCGCCAGGGCGCGATCCACCGCCTCGCGCAGGAGGCCCGCCATGGAGACGTCCTGCCGCTTGCTCTTATAGCGTGTCTGGCCGATCCCGACCACTGCTGCCCGCTCTGCCATCACGCGCCCTCCACGATTGCCACCAGATTGTGTTGCAGACAGGGCCCGCTGGTGGCGTGGGCCACCCCGCGCCGTGCCTCGCCCGCGACCACGCGACGGAACACCTCGCCCACGCGGGCCAGCCCCGACGCCATCATCAGGTTCCCCGCCAGCACCCCGCCACTGGGGTTGACCTGCGTCTCCTGACCGAGCCCGAGGGCTTCACAGAGCAGGATTTCCTGGTGACTGAAAGGCGCATAGATTTCGGCCACATCCACCGGAGCATCCGACACACCCAGGGCCTCTGCCGCCTGCCGCGTGGACGTAGAACGAGTCAGATCGCGCAGGCAGGGGTTGTGGTTTTCCATCCGGTGATCGATGCCAGTCAGGCGGGCGTAGGGCACGCCCCAGGTCCTGGCCTGCTCGACGGTGGCGATGATCATGGCCGCCGCGCCGTCGGAAACCGGCGCGCAGTCGCTGCGGCGCAGCGGCGCCACGAAGGGTTCTTCCGCCAGCAAGTCATCAAGGCTCGGATCGCCGGCCAGCTGGGCCAGCGGATTGGCCCTGGCATTGCGACGGGAGCGCTGCACGACCTCTGCCATCTGGCGCTCGCTGACCCGGCCCTGCTCGAGCAGCAGGCGCGCCTGCAGGGCCGCCAGGGAGACCGTATCCAGCCATAATGGCGCCAGGTAATAGGGATCCAGGCGCTGGGACAGCACGGTGGGGAGTTCCCCGGGCGAGGATTTGCCGAAGCCGTAGATTAGCGCGGAATCCGCATGCCCCATGCGGATTTTCAGTACCGACTCGTAGAGTGCCCAGGCGGCATCCATCTCGACATGGGACTCCTTGATCGGCGGCACCGCGCCCAGGGCATCCACCCCGGCGACAAAGGCAAAGGCCGCACCCTGCAGGTAGTCACAACTGCCGGAGCAGACAAAGTCCACCGCCTGGGCGTTGTCGATCCCCACCTGGGCGTAGACCGCCTGCAGCTGCGGCATGATCAGTTCGACTTCGTTGGCGGCACCCGCATCCGCCACGCAAGGCGACTGGCTGTAGGCAACAATGGCAATATCCCGCATGCGTCAGCCCTCCAGCCCGGTGACCGGCAGGGTGCCGATGCGTTCCACCGCCACATCCGGCTCGTCCAGGGGGCGGAAATAGAGAATGTTCTCCATCGCCCAGGTCCACTCCTCCCTCGGCCGCCAGACGGCCTCCACCCGCTGGCCGATGCGAACCTCGCGGTTGTCGCACTCGCTGAGCAGATGAATGAAGGAGATATTGGCGCCGTCGGGAACAATGTTCGCCACTACATAGGGCGGATCGATCGGGTTTCCCGGAATCGGAATATGCACGATGGTAAAGGACTGCACGGTACCCTTGTCGGAGAGAATGACCTCCTCTTCCGTGGCCACCCCGCAGGCGGGGCAGGAGCCCCGCGGGGGAATATAGACCTGGCTGCAGCGCGGGCAGCGCTGGCCGCTGAGGACGCCCTCCTTCAAGCGGCGCAGGAAACGCGTCGGCGCGCGCCCGGCGGTAAAGTGATACTGCAGGTAGACCGGCGCCTGCATCACCGCGACATCCTCGCTCATGCCTTGTCCCCCTCGACCAGTTCAAAGCAGCACAGATCGGTAATTCGCCCAACCGGCTCGGCGACCCAGCAGGCGCGCACCCGCGCGCCGCTGCGCACCGCCGACATAGCCGGTGCCCGCAGACAGTGAATCATCGGCACATCGGCACCATCCAACTGCACCATGATCCAGGCAAAGGCTTCCTGCAGAGGGTGCGAGGCCCGCGGCTGCGCCACCCAGCACCAGCTCAGCACCACCCCCTCGGTGGCCAGCTCAACCCACTCGTCCAGCGGCGCCGCTGTCACCGGGTCAAACTCCGGTGGCGGTACCAGAACGCGGCCGTCGCTGCCCCGTACGCCGAGAATGCGGTGTTCGGCCAAGGCCCCCAGAAAGTGCCCGATCACCGGCCCGGTGGAGCGGGTATAGGTGAAACCGAGTTCGAAGGGTTTTTCCAGTGTATCCATCGTCGTCACCAGCGCGATCTCCCCGGCTTGTTGGAATTATCCGAGCAGTATCGACCAGCCCCGCCACCCCCTCAATGACGGCTCGCTGCCGACCGGGCTGACATTTCCGATCAGCGCACGGTGCCGGGGGAAGGTTCTGTTACTTGTACCAGCCGAGACAGGCGAGCACCGCGACGCTGTCCGCGACTGTCAAAGCCCCGTACCATAGCCGGCAGAGGCAACAGACAAGGAGACCCTCATGAGCATTGCAGCAATCGGCTATCTGCGTATCGGCACCACCGATGCCGAGGCCTGGATGACCTTCGGCACCGAGGTACTCGGCCTGATGACCGCCGAGCGGGACGATGCCCAGGGCGCGCGCTTCCTGCGCATGGACGAGCACCCCTTCCGCTTCATGCTGGAGCCCACCGATACCGACCGCCTGCTGGCCGCGGGACTGGAGTGCCGCACCCGCAGCGACTGGCTGGCCCTGTGCGAAAAACTGCGCAATGCGGATGTCGCCCTGGAAGCCGGGGACCCGGCGGAAGCCGCCCGCCGCTGCGTGACCGAGTTCGTCACCCTGCAGGACCCCAGTGGCAACACCCTGGAGCTCTACTACGGCCGGCGCCTGGACTACCAGCCCCTGATATCACCAACGGGGGTCAGCGGCTTCGTGACCCGCGACGACTACGGCACGGATCTCGGCTTTGGCCACGCGGTCCTTCCCACCCCGGACATGGAATCTGCCATCACTTTCTATACCGAGCTGCTGGGATTCGGCGTCAGCGACGACCTCTACCCGCCGATGCCCGAGGGCGCCCCGGAGGCGAGGGTCTATTTCATGCACGCCGACAACCCCCGCCAGCACAGCCTCGCGCTTTACAACAACCCGCACCCGGGCGACATCGTACACATGATGGTGGAAGTCCAGACTCTGGACGAAGTGGGCCGCGCCCTGGACCGCGCCAAGCGGGCGGGCCACCCGATCCTGGCCAGCCTGGGCCGGCATGTGAACGACAACATGTGTTCCTTCTACGTCCTGGCTCCCGGCGGTATCGCCGTGGAATACGGCTACGACGGCCTACTGGTCGACTGGAGCACCTTCACGCCCACGGTCAGCACCGAGGGCGACTACTGGGGCCACGAGTATCAGTTCCCCGGCGCGGAGTAATCCCGCTGCCCTAGCCTGAGACGGCGGGCAGCGCCAGCGCCCGCCAGATCGCCAACACTGCCACCGCCGACAACAGCAGCAACACGGCCGCAGTGCCGTAGACGGCGTCGAGCACCCCGAGGCCGGCACCGGCGAACAGAAACACCCCGATAACAGTATTGCTGACCGCCGTGTAACTGGCCCGCTTATCGCTTCCCGCCATGTCCACCAGGTAGGTCTTGCGACCCACGCGAACCCCGTGGTGGGATACCGAGGCCAGAAACAGCAGCCCCGCCGCCACCGGCGCGACGCCCAGCCATTCCCCGCCCGCGCTGTGCAGCGCCAGGGTCGCCAGCATGGCCAACAGGGACAGGCCCGCCGCCGCGGCCATCACCCAGTGTGCGCGGCTGTCGGACCAGCGCCCCCACAGTGGCCCCGACAGCAGGCCCGCCAGCCCCTCCGCCAACATCAGGGCGGCAAAACTGACCACCGCGCCGCTTGCCGACTGCTGAATCATCACCACCAGATAGGGGATGGCAAAGGCGGTACTCACCAGCAGAGCCCGGGCAATCACGAAATCGCGAAAGTCGCGATCGGTGACCAGCAGCGACAAGCTGCGCAGGGCCTCAACAATGGCGTTGCCGCCTCCCTCGGTCGCCCCCGGCACCTCGGGAACCCCGGCGTAGGTGCCGGCCGCCAGCCACCACAGCAGCGCCGCGGCACCGAGGATGCCGGCAAACAGCAGCGCCGGCGCCCCGCCATTGCCACTTCCCGCCGCAGGGCCCCAGGCGAGCCAGAGGGCGACCAGCAGGGTCACGCCACCGGCGATCGACGCCGACAAGCCGGTCACCCGCCCGCGGCGGGTCTTGGAGATGGTCTTGCCCAGGACATCCTTAGCCGCCACGGAGCACACGCCGCGTGCCAGGCTGAAAACCGCCAGTAGCGACACGATCACCACCCCCAGCCGCGTGCCTTGCAGCAACAGCACCGCCGGCACCATCGCCGCCAGCGCCAGGCCCTGAACCACCGAGCCCCCGACCCAGAAGAACTTGCGCCGGGCATGACGGCGCACGGCACTGGCCACAAACAGCTGCGGCAACAGCGCCAAGGACTCCCGCACGGGCACCAGCAGAGAGGTAAAAAAGGCGGGCGCGCCCAGGGAAGACAACATCCAGGCCAGCACCAGGCGACTGCTGGCGAGGGCGTCGCCAAGCTTGGTCAGACTCTGGGCAAGCAGCTGCAGGGTGAAGGCCCGCGGCTGCTCGTGGCAGGCTGCCTCCGGAATATCCCGGCAGACACGCGAATCCTCGTCTTCGACCAACAGTGTGTAGATGTGATCCGGCAGCTCTCTTTCCCGCACACGGCACCTCTTTGGTGATTGTCGAGGGCCGGAGTCTAGCACGCTGGAAACGCGCGGGCCGACTGGCTGAACCACAGCACCAGGGTGCTTGGCAAGCGGTGGCGTGAGGCGAAAGGCTTGGGGTATGATCGGGACTTTTCGGCGAGAGTATACGAGTAATGCAAGCGGTTCGCCTGGTGGCAGCCATCGCCATGCTGTATCTGGTCTGGGTGCTCTGGGGTGCCCTGATGAAAACGCCCGTCTGGCAACTGGGCCTGGTGTCCTGCGTGCTGGTCCTGTGGCTGACGCTGCGCATGGGTCTCGCGCGCAATGACCTGCTGGGCGTTCATCTGCTGCATCGCATGCCCCGCTACTGGGTCTGGCTGGTCTGGCAGATGGTGCTGTCCAACCTGCAGGTGCTGAAACTGGTGCTTGGCCCCCGCTCCGCCCTGCAACCGCGTGTGGTGGAATTCGAGGCGGAGGCCGGCAGCCCCTTCGCACTGGCCCTGCTGGGCAACTCCATCACCATCACCCCCGGGACACTCACCATCGACATCGCTCAACGGAAGGTGACTGTGCACTGCCTGACCCGGGAAACCGCCGATGAACTGCTGGAGGGCAGCATGAACCGCCGCATCGCCCAGGTGGACCCAGACTGATGTTGCTGGTTACCGCTGTCGCCATCCTTGCCACCATGGCCCTGGCCCTCGCCCGCGCCATCCTCGGGCCGAGCGTCTACGACCGGGTGCTCGCGGTGAACATGTTCGGCACCAAGACCGTGCTGCTGTTGGCGGTCATGGCCTTTGCTGTCGGCCGCACCGACTTCCTGGACCTGGCGCTGGCCTACGCGCTGATCAATTTTATCGGGGTGCTCGCGGTGCTCTGGTTCGTCAAGGACAACCAGCAGCACCAGCAGCAGCATCAACAGCGCCGCCGTGCGCGACGGGATGCCACAGCCTCAGCCGCCGGTGATCCGGCGCCTACCGGTCCCAGCCACCCACCCGCCGTGCAGCAGGACCACCTGCCCGCGGTAGCCGAGGGCGGGTCCTCCGTGAGCAAGGACGCAGACAAGTCATGAACGGAATCCTGGACATCGTCTCCGGGCTGCTGATGGTCAGCGGCGCCCTCTTCGTCCTGGCCGGGGGCATCGGTGCCCTGCGCATGCCGGATTTTTACACCCGCATCCACGGTGCCAGCCTGACCGACTCCCTGGGGCCGGTGCTGGTCCTCGGCGGGCTGATGCTGCAGTCGGGTCTGTCACTGGTGACACTCAAGCTGGCCGCGGTACTGCTCTTCCTGATGATCACCTCCCCCACCGCCAGCTACGCCCTGGCCAATGCCGCCCTGCTGAGTGGGCTGCGCCCGGCAGGCTACGCGGGGACCCCCGGCGAACAGCTTGAAAAGGGGGAAAGGTCGTGATCACCTCCCTGTTGATCGGCATCTTCCTGCTCAGCCTGCTGGTGGTCACCGCGCTGGCCATTGTGCGTGCCAGCGATCTGTTTTCCGCGGTCATGCTCAGCGGCATCTACAGCCTGCTCATGGCCCTGAATTTCTTCCTGCTCGACGCGGCGGATGTCGCCCTCACCGAGGCGGCCGTGGGCGCCGGGGTGGCCACCGTGCTGCAGCTCGCCGCCCTGCGCATGGCGCCGGCCACCGAAGCCCGGCACCGCCGCGCCCGCGGGCTGGCGGTGGCCGTGGTGGTGGTATCCACCCTGTTGATGATCTATGCCTCCTTCGGGCAGCCCACCCTGGGCGACCCCCAGGCACCGCCGCAACAGCACGTGGCGCCCTGGTACATCGAAAAAACCCCGGAGCTGGTGGACATCCCCAACATCGTGTCCGCGGTACTGGCGAGCTTCCGGGGCTACGACACCCTGGGCGAGGTCTTCGTGGTGCTGACCGCCGGCATCGGGGTGATGTTCCTGCTCGGGGGCGGTCGCGGCAAGCCCTTCCGCGGCCTCGACAGCCAGGGCGAAGACGGGCTGCAGGAGCACCTGATCCTGAAGGTGGTGGCGCGCATCCTGATCCCCTTCATCCTGTTGTTCGGCTTTTTCATCCAGTTCCACGGGGAATACTCGCCCGGTGGCGGCTTCCAGGCGGGGGCCCTGCTGGTGGCCGGCCTGATTCTCTACGCGCTGATCCGCGGTGAGCGGCGCGCCCTGGCGGTGATTCCACCGCGGGTGCTGCTCTGGCTCAGCGCCGGCGGTGCCTTCCTCTACGGCTCCGTGGGCGTCGCCGGCATGCTGTTGGGCGGGGAATTCCTCAACTACTCCGTGCTGGCCAGCGACAGCATCGCCGGCCAGCATCTCGGCATACTGGTCATTGAACTGGGCGTTGGCATGACCGTGACCGGGGTCCTGCTGTCCATCTTCCACGCATTTGCCGCCAGGGATTGAAATCGCATGAAGCTCTTGGGCCTGTTCAATTACTGGGTGTTCGCCGTCTTGCTGATGATTGGCCTGTACACCCTGATCAGCAAGCAGAACCTGGTGAAGAAGATGCTGGCCCTGGCCATCTTCCAGTCCGCGGTATTCCTGTTCTTCATCACCATGAGCAAGATCGAGGGCGGTACCGCACCCATTTTCCGCGCCGGCGCGGGGGAGCAGGTTTTCTCCAACCCCCTGCCCCAGGTACTCATTCTGACCGCCATTGTCGTGGGCATTTCCACCATGGCCCTGGGGCTGGCCATCGTGGTGCGTCTCTACGAGGAGTACGGCACCATCGAGGACGATGAAATTCTGGCCATGGATCGCAACGCGTGACGCTCTCCGACCACTTACCGGTACTCCAGGTCATCGTGCCGCTGCTGGCGGCGCCCCTGGTCATACTCCTGCGCAACGGCTTTCTCGCCTGGCTGGCAAGCCTGCTGACCAGCCTGTGTGCCCTGGGCCTGGGCAGCCAGCTGACGGCGACGGTACTGGCCCACGGCCCCCAGCACTATCACGTCGGTGGCTGGGCACCACCCTTCGGTATCTCCCTGAGCGTGGACGCCTTCAGTGCCCTGCTGGTCCTGTTGATCAGCGGTGCCTCCTGCCTCGCCCTGGCCGGGGGTCGCCTATCCCTGCGCCGCGATATCGACAATCGCCGGGCGCCCATGTTCTACGGCGCCTGGCTGATCGCGGTCGCCGGCCTGAGTGGCATCGCGGTGGCGGGAGATGCCTTCAACGTCTTCGTGTTCATGGAGATCTCCTCCCTGGCCACCTATATCCTGATTGCCGGCGGTCGCGACCGGCGCGCACTCTCCGCGGTATTCAAGTACCTGATCATCGGCACCATTGGCGCCACCTTCTACCTGATCGGCGTGGGTTTCATCTACATGATGACCGGCACCCTGAATTTCGACGACATGGCCGTGCGCCTGGAAGGCGTGATCGAAACCCGCCCCGTGGTGATTGCCGCCGGCTTCATCACCATCGGCCTGGCCCTGAAGGCCGCGATCTTTCCCCTGCACGTGTGGCTGCCGCGGGCCTATACCTATGCCCCCAACGCCGTCACCGTGTTTATTGCCGCCTGCTCGACCAAAGTGGCGCTGTATGTGCTGCTGCGCTTCAACTTCGCGGTTTTCCACGGCAACCTGCTGGGGCACTCCGAGCTGTTCAGCGCCTTTGTGATTCCCCTGGCACTCTCGGGGATCCTGATTGCCTCGTTGGTCGCCGTGTACCAGACCAACCTGAAAAAGCTGCTGGCATTCTCCTCGGTGGCACAGGTGGGCTATATCGCCCTGGCGGCGGGCCTGACCTCTGCTTCCGGCCTGCTGGCGGCGATGCTGCACATGTTCAACCACGCCCTGGCCAAGGGCAGCCTGTTTCTCTGCGTCGCGGCCTTTGCCCTGGTCTCCGGCGACACCTCACTCAAACGTCTGCAGGGAATCGGGCGGCGCATGCCCTGGACCATGGGCGCCTTCGTGATCGCCGGCCTCAGCCTGATCGGCGTTCCGGGGACGGCGGGCTTCATCAGCAAGTGGTACCTGATCGTCGCCGCACTGGAATTCGGCCAGGTTGGCTTCCTGCTGGTGGCCGCGATTGTCGTCAGCTCCCTGATGGCCGTCGCCTACCTGTGGCACTTTGTCGAGGGCGCCTACTACGGCACACCGCCGGCGGGTGAAAGCAGCCCAATGGAGGTGAGTCTGCCCCTGCGCTGCCTGATCTGGGTGGCGGCCCTGAGCAACATCTTCTTCGGACTGTTTCCGCAACTGCCCCTGGCGCTGGCGCGCAGTGGCACCAGTGCCCTGCTGCAGGGAGGGCTCTACTGATGTCCGCCGAGATGCTGCCCTGGATTCTCGTTCTGCCCCTGCTGGGTGCGCTGGCGATCGCTTTCTGCGGCCGCTGGCCCAATCTGCGCGAGGGCATCAGCCTGCTGACTGCCGTCACACTGGCGGTGCTGGTGTTCAGCCAGGCCGGCGGCGTCATGGATGGCGCCCGCCCCTACATCCTGTTGACCGAACCGCTGCCGGGACTGCCCATTGCCCTGTCCCTGGAGCCCCTGGGGATGATGTTCGCCTGCCTGGCATCCTTCCTGTGGATCATCAATACCATCTACTCCATCGGCTACATGCGCGGGAACCGGGAAAAACACCAGACCCGCTTCTACGTCTGCTTCGCCCTGGCCATCGCCGCGGCCATGGGCGTGGCGCTGGCAGACAACCTGTTCACGCTGTTCCTGTTCTACGAATGCCTGACGCTGTCCACCTACCCCCTGGTCGCGCACAAGGGTGACCAGAAAACCCTGGCCTCGGCCCGGGTCTACCTGGGGCTGCTGCTGACCACCTCGATCGGCTTGCTGCTGCCGGCGATCATCTGGACCTACGTCACGGCGGGAACCACCCGCTTTACCCTCGGCGGCATCATCGATGGCAACCTCGACGGGCCCGCCATCGGCTTGTTGCTGGGCCTGTTTGTGTTCGGTATCGGCAAGGCCGCGGTGATGCCCGTGCACCGCTGGCTGCCGGCTGCCATGGTGGCACCTACCCCAGTCAGCGCCCTGCTCCACGCTGTGGCCGTGGTCAAGGCCGGTGTGTTCGCCGTGACCAAGATCATCATCTACATCTTTGGGGTGGACTTCCTGTTCGCCCAGCCCAGCGCCCAGTGGCTGCAGTACGCCGCGGCCTTCACCATCATCGCCGCCAGTGTGGTCGCGCTCTACCAGACCAACCTGAAACGCATGCTGGCCTACTCCACCATCGCCCAGCTGTCCTATGTGGTACTTGCCACCGTGGTGCTGAAGCCGTTGTCGGAGGTGGGAGCCGCCCTGCATATCGCCGGTCACGCCTTCGGCAAGATCACCCTGTTTTTCGCCGCCGGCGCCATCTACACGGCTGCCCACAAGACCGAGCTGAGCCAGCTGGCGGCCATTGGCCGGCGCATGCCGATCACCACCGCGGCCTTTACCATCGGGGCCCTGAGCATGATCGGGGTGCCGCCGACCGTGGGCTTTGTGTCCAAGTGGTTCATCCTCGCCGGGTCCTTCCAGGCGGAAAACTACCTGGCGATCTTCACCATCATTGCCAGTACCGCCCTGAATGCCATGTACTTCCTCCCGGTGGTCTACTTCGCCTGGCTGGCTCCGCCCTCGCCGGATGTCGACATGAATCACGGTGAGGCGCCCTGGCCGATACTGCTGGCCCTGTCGGTGACTGCCACGCTCACCATCGTGTTCTTCTTCTTCAACCAGCCGCTGATCGACCTCGAACAGCAGCTGGTGCAGAGTCTGCCCCTGGAGAGTCGCCCATGAGCACCCGAGACGACCACTGGCTGACCCGGCCGGGCACCATTCGCTGGCTGTGGATTATCGGCTGCAGCGTACTGGCCATCACGGTCCTGCTGCAGGCAGTGATTCACATCAAGGGCTATTTTGGCGTCGATGGCTGGTTCGGCTTCGGCGCCCTGTTCGGCTTTTTCAGCTGTGTGGCCATGGTCGTGGTGGCCAAGCTGGTCGGTGTGCTGCTCAAACGACCGGATACCTACTACGATGCCTGATTTTCTGCCCCCTGCCCTGGCGCTGATTGCCGGCGCGCTGCTCACCGCGGTTGCCTCGTCGCGGCAATGGCGCGCCGCGATCACCATCCTCGCCCCCCTGGTCTGCCTGTATATGATCTGGCAGCTGCCAGACGGCGTGCAGCTGCGCGGCAGCTTCCTCGGCTACCCCCTGGAACTGGTGGAAGCCAGCCCGGTGCGGCGACTGTTCGCCACCATTTTTGCCATCATGGCCGCCACCGGGGCGGTTTTCGCCCTGAATCATGCCCGGCGAACCGAGCTGGTGGCCGCGCAGTTCTACGCCGCCGGCGCCATCGGGGTTTCCTTCGCGGGTGACCTGCTGACGCTGTTCATCTTCTGGGAGCTGATGGCCCTGTTCTCGACCCTGGTGGTCTGGTGTGGCGGCACCGAAGCGTCGCGCGCCGCCGGGATTCGCTACGCCATCATGCACCTGCTGGGCGGGGTCGTGCTCAAGGTAGGCATCGAGGGCATCCTGGTCAGCACCGGTTCCCTGGACGTGCGCCCCTTCCTGGCCACCGACTTCAACACCTGGATGCTGCTGATCGGCATCCTGATCAATGCGGCCGCACCGCCGCTGTCGGTCTGGCTGTCGGACGCCTACCCCAACGCCAGCCCCACCGGCTCCGTGTTCCTCTCCGCCTTCACCACCAAGACGGCGGTACTCGCACTGATCCTGCTGTTCCCCGGCGAGCCGATCCTGATCGCCGTGGGGCTGTACATGGTCTTCTACGGCATCCTCTACGCCCTGCTGGAAAACGACGTCCGCCGCATACTGGCCTACTCCATCGTCAACCAGGTCGGTTTCATGGTCTGCGCCGTCGGCATCGGCACCCAGATGGCCCTGAACGGTGCCGCGGCCCACGCCTTTGCCCACATCATCTACAAGGCCTTGCTGTTCATGAGTGCCGGTGTGGTGGTCATGCGCACCGGCAAGAACCTCTGTACCGATGTCGGCGGGCTCTTCCGCACTATGCCGGTCACCATGTGGTGCGGCGTGATCGGTGCCCTGGCGATCTCATCCTTTCCGCTCACCTCCGGGTTCACCACCAAGACCCTGATTTCCCAGGCCGCCGTGGACCAGGGCCTGGTGACGGTGTACTTCCTCCTCGCAGCGGCCTCCGCGGGGGTTTTCCTGCACGCGGGCATCAAGTTCCCCTGGTTTGTGTTCTTCCAGAAGGATTCCGGCCTGCGGCCCAAGGACGCGCCCTGGAACATGAAGCTGGCCATGCTGTTCTTTGCCTTCCTGTGCATTCTGCTGGGGGTGTATCCGGAGCTGCTTTACCCGCTGCTGCCCTACCCGGTCGACTACGTGCCCTACAAGGCCGGCAAGGTCCTGTTCTACCTGCAGCTGCTGTTGTTCTCCGGGCTCGCCTTCTTCCTCATGCTGCCCTGGATGCAGCGCACGCTCACCGTGTCGCTGGATGTCGACTGGCTCTGGCGCCGCGGCCTGCCGCGTCTGGCCCTGTGGACTGCCCGGGTCTTCGGGCCTGGGCTGCAGTCCCTGCGCAAGGGTGCCCAGTCACTGTGGCAGCGCGTCGATCGCTCCTCGGACTACACCATGGGGCACACCGGTCCCCTGGGGCGCTCCTGGGAGATCGGCACCACGGCACTGTGGATCGTGCTGCTGCTGATGATCTACGTCGTGCTCTACTACCTGTTCTGAGCGACGGCCCGCCACCGCGGCGGGCCTTTCCCGCCCGCCCGCAGAGGACACGGCCGCCAGTGGCGCCCCCACCCAGCCCGCCGCTCGAGCGATACATTTGCATTGTGGAGACTGGAGTCTAGTCTTGAAGGACCGTCGCCTGTCGCGGCGCGTAGCCCTCAGCCATCCCCGGAGGATGCCCATAATGAAAAAAATCATCGCCATTCTGCTGCTAAGCCCCCTGATCGCCTTCGCCGAAGCCCCCTTCGAGCAGGGCAGCTACTGGGAAGTCACCTCGGTCGACGTACATCCCGGGCACTTCGACGACTACATCAGCAACCTCAACAGCCTCTGGCGCAAACAGATGGACCAGCTGATCAAGGACGGCAAGGTGGTCAGCTACAAGCTGCTGAACAATGTGCACGGCCGGGACGGCGAGCCCGACCTCTGGCTCATGGTGGAGTGGCAGTCAGCGGGCGCCATGCTGGACCTGCCCGACAGCTACTGGGACAACATGATGAGCAATATGGTCGGCTCGCGGGAGGAAGGTGCCAAGCGCAACATCGCCCGCGGGGAGCTGCGCCGCATCATGAGTACCACGCTGACGCGGGAAATCAGCTTCCGCTAGCGCTATCGGGCCCCGCCGCCTGGCGGGGCATCTCCCGGTGGAAGTCGGCGGGCGAGCGGACCGGCCTGCCACCGGGCAACTCCGCCAGGGGCGCCTCGCGAAAACGTTCGCCCCGCAGCTGCAGCAGTATCCGGCTGGCTTCCTTCGACAACACAGTCTGCGCGTAGAATTGCTGCAGGTCCGCCAGAGTCAGCTCACGGACCGCCTCGATCAGACGTTGGCGGCTATCGAAGGCATAGCGCTCGCGCTGCCAGTCACGCAGAAACGGCGCGACCTCTTCGGACTGGGTTTTCGGCGGCTGGGTCAAGGCCGTCAGCACCCCGGCGCGCAACTGTTGGAAGGCCTCCTCGTCGAGCGCATCCAGGATCCCGGCGTAGCTCTCGGCAAAACGCCCGAGTCGCTGCAGCATGCCCACCGGCGCTTTGACCGGGGTCTGGATATACAGCGCCAGAAAAGCGTAATCGCCCATTTCCCGACCCACGGCGCCCGCCGCATAGCCGAGCTGTTCCTCGGTGCGCAACTCGGTGAAGACGCGGTTGGCGAGATGGACTTCGAGCACCCTGGCACGGGCGAGACCATCCACGCCGGGCTCGGGAGCCGCGTAGAGGGAAAGCATGCCGAGATCCTCTACCGGCAGCTCCAGGTGCCTCTGCAGGGCCTGCCCGCGCACCGGAGCCAGGATATCGCTGCGCTGGTAAGCCAGCGCCTCCCGCCCGGGGAGGACGCTCTCCAGCGTCGCCAGGAGGCCCCGGGCATCCGCCTCGCTGTAGTTGCCAAACAGGTAAAGGCGCAGATGATTGCGCCCCAGCTGCCGGGCCAGGAACTCGCGAAAGCCCGCCACACGAACCTCCCCGGCCGCCTGGAGCAGTGCCTCATCTGCGTAGTTGCCGGACTCCACCAGGGTGGTCAGGGCCGGAAACAGCTGGCGAACGGGAAAGGCGTGACGGGCATTGCGAATGCCGCGGGTGTAGCGGTCCAGTGCCTGCGCCAGGCTCGCCTCGTCAACCGATACGCGCAAGCCTTGCAGCAAGCGCGCCAGCAACTCCGGCTGCTTGTCCGTGAAGCCCTCGAGCGAGAGCATTAGCCCGTTGTCGACCTCCAGGGCAACCTGGATACCGGCAATCTGCGCCTCGGTCAGCAGCGCGGCCTGCTGCTGTCGGTACAGGTCGGCCCACAGGGACAGCATCACACTGCCCGCGGGATTTTCCAGGCGGGCATCGGTATTCAGGTACAGGTGCAGCTCACCGCGGGGCTGGTCGGGGAAATACCGGCTCCCCTGCAGCCATAGGTCGAGACCCTCCTCCGCCACCAGCCGGCGCGGCTCCGGGTCGGTCTCGCGCAGGGCAAAGCTTTCCGGCAGCAGGGTATTGCGCGCCGGCCAGTGCAAACCTGCCGCACGTGCACTCGCCAGGCGCTGCTCCCTATCCGGGAGCGCCAGCGGCGCGACGGAGTAGCGCCCGGCATAGTGCGGCACCTGCTGCGTGGCTGACTCCCCGGGGGAGACATACCAGAGCTGCAGTCGCTCGGGCACCAGTTGCGCCAGCACCGCCTCGGTCGCCGCGCGATCAAAGCCCTCGAAACGATAGGGCGCATCGATGATGTGGCGCAGCGGATAGTCCTGCATCGCCGCCGCCAGTTCGCTGGCATAGCTGAAATCATCGGTTTTCTCGAGAAAGCGGAAGCGGTTGGCCAGGGAGGTGCGGAACTCCCCGGCATAGCGTCCGGAGAGTCCGTCCGCACGCAGCATGTCGAGATACCCGAGCACCAACTCGACCATCTGGTCCCGGTGCGCCATACCCTCCGGCGTCACCTCGAGGGAAAGGGTAAAACTGCCGTAGTTGCCAAACTGGGCCGGGTCCGCGTACACCGACAACCCGCTTACCCAGCCGCGCTCCTTGAGCAGCGCAGCCGGCGTGCCGGGCATCTCGGAACCGATGATGTAGGCGAGGTATTCATTGGGCTTGTGGCGAAAGCGCTCCTGGTTGTTATCGATAATAAAATCGAACTGAAGCTCGCGCCGGTCCTGCTGGGGTACGTAGTGAATTCGCTGCCCGCCCACCTGCTCGAAGTCCAGTGCCACCTCCACCGCGGGCGCTTCCACAGCACGCCCCGGAATCCCGGAAAAGTGTGTCCGCGCCAAGGCGGCCATGTCGTCCAGTGGCAGCGGACTGATCATCGCCAGCTTCATCAGTCCGGCCGTGTAATAACGCTGGTAGAAGGCCACCGTCGCCTGATGAAGGCCGCCGGGGGTTTTATCGGCAAGCGAGTCGAGGTTGCCGATCAGGAAGCGGTTGGCGGGGTGCTCGCCGAGCAGGGAGCGGCCTATCCGGAACATCGCAAACTCGTCCATCTCCCGCCGCATGGACCACTCGGCGTTGACCGCGTTCTTTTCCTTCTCGATATACTCCGGCGACAGCAGCGGCGCCTGGAAAAAATCACTGAAGCGGGCCAGTGCCTCGGCGTAGGCCGCATTGTCGATGCGGAACATGTAGTTGGTGATATCCAGCCAGGTGTAGGCGTTGTTGGTACCACCATTGCGACTCATGAAAGCCATATAGCCGTCGGGGTCCGGGTAACGCTCGGTCCCCAGGAACAGCATGTGCTCGAGAAAGTGCGCCATGCCCTGGTAGGCCATCGGGTCCTGCAGCAGGCCGACGCCGACACTCAGGGCGGCGGCGGACTTCTCAACCGTGGGGTCCGAGACCAGCACGACCGACATGCCGTTCTCCAGCTCCAGGCTGCGGTAGCTGCGTTCGTCATTCGGGCTGGTAAGCGGGTGCGCTGGCTGGTCCGAGGTCTGCATCGGCTGGCAGGCAAGCAGCAGAGCCGCGATCAGGAGACCGATGAAATGCCGGCCAGAGAGCCGGAGACACGTCAGCAACATGGGGCAACCCGAAGTCAAAACACCGGATCAAGCTACACTGGGCGCCGGGGGAAGTCGAGCCAGTGGCGCTATTGGATGCCGTCTCAGCCCAGCCGTACCCACAGGGCCGCGCCCCAGACGCCGCCACAGAACAGCAGCGTCAGCAGTACCGCCGCGCTGCCCAGGTCCTTGGCCTGCCCCGAAAGCACGTGCCACTCATCGCCGATGCGGTCGACCACGGCCTCTACCGCGGTATTCAGCAGTTCAGCCACCAGCACCAGGACGACACTACCGAGCAGGACGGCGACCTGCACCCAGTCCCGTCCCAGCCAGAAAGCCGCAGGTAGCATGCACAGGGCCAGCAGTGCCTCGAGAAAGAAAGCTGGCTCGCCCCAGGCAACACGCAGGCCACGCCAGGAGTAACGCAGCGCCCAGGGGAGACGGCGCCAGCCGCGACGCCTTGGGGGAAGCTGTCCGGGTTGCTCCGAGGTCTTCATGGCAATCACCGTAGGCATAAAAAAACCCCGAGGAGCGCTGCCCTCGGGGTTTGATTTGGTGGAGCTACGCGGGATCGAACCGCGGACCTCTTGCATGCCATGCAAGCGCTCTCCCAGCTGAGCTATAGCCCCGTAAACGGTTGAATCAGCAGCCTTTGTTGGCCGCCTCAATCACTGAGGACGCGAATTCTAGAGAGGCCGTCCTGGGCTGTCAAGCGCCTGGCGGAAAACTTTTTCATCGTCGTCGGCCGGAAGGTAACCACAGCGCCTCAAGGCTGCCCCGATCCTCGGCAGTGCCGGGTGGTCGTCCGGCGGGGCCGCCGCGCGATCCGCCTCGATACCCGCGCGCCGATAGGCCGCGGGCATGGAAGGGTGCGCGGTGCCCTGCTCCGACAACTGCGCCGACTCGAAAGTCAGGCCGAGAAAATCCAGAACCCGTGTGAGTTCCCGCCGCGGATTGGCAACCAGATCCTCGAAGCGCAGGAACAGCGTATTGTCCCGCCCGCGCAGAAAATCGTGAACCTCCACGGCGTACAGCCAGTTGTCACAGGCCTGGGCCAGATCCTGACCGGCGCGGCGCATCTTGGAATCCACACAGGCGCGACCGTCCCGCATCAGGTAGATCACCGGGACCCGGGCCAACGCCCGGTTGAAGAAGGCGTCCAGAATGGCCTCGGCGGGCTCCCCGCGCAGGGCCCGGTGCAGATTGTGGCGATTGAGCCCGGCGAGCTGCTCCGTGGTGATCTTGTTGCCCCAGCGGGGTGTGGGTGCCGCCGCAGCGGCCTGTGAACAGGCCTGGAGAAAGGCCTCGATACGGTCCTGGAGCACCCCCCCCGAGCGCTCGGGAATACTGCGTCCGCGCAGGCCCTCGGTCCCGCCCACCTCGAAGCCGACGGTCAGCGCCGAGTGCTGGTCGAGCAGGGCTGTCAGCAGGCTGGTACCGGAACGCCCGGCACCGACCAGCAGAAAATCCAGGGCCGGCGTCACCCTCAGCCCTCCGAGGTCAGCGCCGCGTATTCCTTTTCCAGGCGCTTTGCGGCTTTCTTGGACACGCCGCCGAGCACCCCGATGGCGTGGCGCAGTCGGGCGCGGCTCATGTCGGGGCCGAGAATCGCCATGGAGTCGACCACCGAGAAGGAGGCACTGGTTCCGGCCACGGCGATGAACAGCGGCGCGAGGAAGTCGCGGATCTTCACGCCCCGGGCATCCGCCAGCGTCTTCAGGGCCGACCACACCTGGTCGCGATCCCATTCACGCAGGGCTTCCAGGCGCCACAGGGCCAGCTGCAGGTTCGCCACCAGCGTCTCCCGCTCCACCTTGATGCCGTCGAAATCACTCTCCCGCAAAGGCAGCTCTCCCGACACCAGGAAGGCCGCCAGCGGCGCAAAATCACTGAGGACCTCCATGCGTTTCTGGGCGTGGGGCAGCACGGCGTTCAACGTATCGGCGTTGTAGGCCCAGGCCACCAGGCGCTGGGCCAGCTGCGCCTGGCTCAGATCCTCGCGAATCCACAGGCCGTTCAACCAGCGCAGTTTCTCCACATCGAAGATGGGACCGCCGAGGGAGACCCGCTGGATATCGAAATGTTCCAGCATCTCGGACAGGGAGAACTTCTCGCGCTCATCGGGCATCGACCAGCCCATGCGCCCCAGGTAGTTGAGCAGGGCCTCGGGCAGGAAGCCCATGCGCTGGTAGTAGAGAATGCTGGTGGGGTTCTTGCGCTTGCTCAGCTTGGACTTGTCGGGATTGCGCAGCAGCGGCAGGTGGCAGAGCACCGGCATGTCCCAGCCGAAATACTCGTAGAGCAACTTGTGCTTGGGCGCGGAATTGATCCACTCCTCCCCGCGCAGGACATGGGTGATGCCCATGAGGTGATCGTCGACGACATTGGCCAGGTGGTAGGTCGGCATGCCGTCGGACTTGAGCAGGATCTGGGCATCCACCATGCTCCAGTCCAGCTCGATGGTACCGCGCAGGAGATCGTCGACGACACAGGCACCGGGCTCATTCGGTACCACCATGCGAATCACATAGGGCATGCCCTCGGCGTCGCGGCGCGCCACCTCGTCCTCAGGCAGCATCAGGTCAGCCGGCTTCAGCGCCGTGCTGTTGCCTGCGGCCCGGCGTTCCTCGCGCAGGGTCTCGAGCTCCTCCGGGGTGCGGTAACAGCGGAAGGCCTTGCCTGCCTTCACCAGCTGCATGGCGTACTCACCGTAGAGCTCCATCCGTTCGCTCTGGCGATAGGGCCCGCAGTCGCCGCCGATATCGGGACCTTCGTCCCATTCCAGACCGAGCCAGCGGAGGGAGTCCAGGATCGCCTGCTCCGAGGCCGGGGTGCTCCGGGCGCGGTCGGTATCCTCGATGCGCAGGATGAACTGACCACCGTGGGCGCGGGCGAAGCAGAGGTTGAACAAGGCGATATAGGCCGTGCCGACGTGGGGGTCCCCGGTCGGCGAGGGCGCGATTCTTGTGCGTACGGTCATGCGACAATCATCCCTGAAGAAAAACCGCGATTATACGGGTCCCGCCCGCGCCTGCACACAGACGGGCGCCCCTCCCCGGCTCCTACCGCCAGACAGAGCGCTTGCGGGCCGGATGACGAGGCCGCAAACTACACCCTTGCCAAAGGTGGCGTTAATGCGAATAATTAGCGTTACCATCAAACAGGACGGGAGAGCACGTCATGCAATATCGCACACTGCTGCGCGGGCTGCTGGGCGCCGCACTGGGCCTCCAACTGGCCTTCACCGCACCCTCGCAAGCCCAGAACACGGAAGTAAACATCTACTCCGCCCGCCAGGAAGCCTTGATCAAGCCCCTGCTGGACCGCTTTACCGCTGAAACCGGCATCGACGTGAACCTGGTAACCGGTGACGGTGACGCCCTGCTTACCCGGCTGCGCAATGAAGGTCGCAACTCCCCCGCCGACCTCCTGCTGACCACCGATGCCGGCCGCCTCTACCGCGCCCAGGAAGCCGGTGTGCTGCAGCCCCTCGGCGCGCCCGAGCTGGACGCCCTGGTGCCGGCCCACCTGCGCAGCTCTGAAGACTACTGGATCGGGCTGTCACTGCGCGCCCGGGTGATCGTCTACGCCCCCGACCGCGTGGATCCCGAAGAGCTCAGCACCTACCAGGCGCTGGCGGAGCCCCAGTGGAAGGGCCGCGTCTGCATCCGCTCCTCCAGCAACATCTACAACCAGTCCCTGGTGGCGAGCTTCCTGGCCAACCACGGTGAAGAGGAGACCATGGCGTGGCTGGAAGGCCTGGTCGGTAATTTCGCGCGCCCGCCCCAGGGGGGTGACCGCGACCAGATCAAGGCCGTCGCGGTGGGCCAGTGCGACGTCGCCGTGGTGAACAGCTACTACCTGGGCGGCATGCTGCGCTCGAGCGAACCCGAAGAGCGGGCCGCGGCGGACGCGGTGGCCCTGTTCTGGCCCAACCAGGCCGAGGGCGAGAGTGGTACCCATATCAATATCAGTGGCGCCGGCCTGACCCGCGCCGCGAAGAATCCCGACGCGGCGCGGGCCCTGATCCGCTTCCTGCTGACCGCCGAGAGCCAGCAGTGGTACGCGGAAACCAACAACGAGTACCCGGTGCGCGAGGGCATTCCGGTCAGCGCCGTACTCTCGGCCTGGGGTGAATTCCGCGGCGACACTCTGGATGTCACCGAACTGGGTCAACGCAATGCCGACGCCGTGATGGCCATGGATCGCGCCGGTTGGAAGTAAGCACCACAGCGACCCCGGCAGCAGCCCTGCCCCTGCGACGCCCCCGCCTCTGGCGGGGGTGTCTGCTTCTGTGTGCGGCCATACTGAGCCTGCCGGTGCTGGTCATCGTGGGCAGCCTGGCTGGTGGCTACAGCCCCGCCTGGGGCCACCTGGTGGACACGGTACTGGCGGACTATGTGGTCAACTCCCTGTTGCTGATGCTCGGCGTGGGCGTCGGCACCTTTGTTCTGGGGGTCAGCGCCGCGTGGCTGACCGCCATGTGTGAATTCCCCGGGCGACGGCTGTTCAGCTGGGCACTGCTGCTGCCCATGGCCATGCCCGCCTATATCATTGCCTACACGTATACGGGCATGCTGGACTACGCCGGCCCGGTGCAAAGTCTGCTCCGGGAAAGCTTCGGCTGGGGCTACGGCGATTACTGGTTTCCCCGCATCCGCTCCCTGGGCGGGGCCATCTGCATGCTGTCCCTGGTCCTCTACCCCTACGTCTACCTGCTGGTCCGCGTCGCCTTCAGCGAGCAGTCCACCGCGGTACTCGAGGCCAGCCGCAGCCTCGGCAAGACCCCCTGGCAGACCCTCTTCCTGGTGGCTCTGCCGATGGCCCGGCCGGCCATTGCCGCGGGCATCAGCCTGGCCCTGATGGAGACCCTGGCCGACTACGGCACGGTGGCCTATTTCGGCGTCAGCGCCTTCACCACCGGAATCTTCCGCACCTGGTACGGCCTGGGTGAGCTGCAGACAGCGGCGCAGCTGGCCGCCTTCCTGCTGCTGTTTGTGTTCGCCCTGTTTGCCCTGGAGCGCTACTCGCGCCTGCGACTGCGCTTCCATCCCGCCTCGGCGCGCCAGGAATCCCGGCGCATCCAGCTGCGCGGCGCGCGCGCGGCACTCTGCACATTGCTGGCACTGGCCATTGTCAGCGCCGGCTTTATCCTGCCCGCCCTCCAGCTGGCCAGCTGGGCCTTCGACGATCCCGCGCGCGCCCTCGAGGCTCCCTTCCTCGATCTGGTGGGCAACAGCTTCATGCTCGCGGCGATGGCGGCGCTGTGCTGCCTGTTCCTGGCCCTGCTGCTGGGCTACGGTCGGCGCCTGCATCCCGGCAGGCTGGAAACCGTCGCCGTGCGGGTGTCCAGCATGGGCTACGCCGTGCCCGGGACCGTGATCGCCGTGGGTGTCCTGATCCCCTTTGCCTGGCTGGACAATGGCATCGACAGCCTGGCCCGGGAGTGGCTGGGAGTCTCCACCGGCCTGCTGCTCAGCGGCAGCCTCGCCGCACTGGTGTTTGCCTATGTGGTGCGTTTCCTCTCCGTCGCCCTGCAATCGGTGGAGTCGGGCCTCGGGCGGATCCGCCCGGCCCTGGACGAGTCGGCCCGCAGCCTGGGACACAGCCCGACCCAAGTACTGCGCCGGGTACATCTGCCGATGCTCCGGGGCAGCCTGCTCACCGCGCTGCTGCTGGTCTTCGTGGATGTCCTCAAGGAGCTGCCCACCACCCTGATCCTGCGCCCCTTCAACTTCAGCACACTCGCAGTGCGCGCCCACGAGCTGGCCTCGGACGAGCGCCTGGCGGACGCCGCGCTGCCGGCCCTGGCCATCGTGCTGATCGGTCTGCTGCCTGTTATCCTCATGACCCGCAATCTGTCCCGAGGCGACAACAACGCGTGAACAGTCAACTCGAAGTCCACAAGGTTACCGTGCGCTACGGTGCATTCACGGCGGTAGAGGATGTGTCACTGACCCTGGAAAAGGGGCAGATCGGCTGCCTGCTGGGCCCCTCCGGCTGCGGCAAGACTACGCTGCTGCGCGCCATCGCCGGCTTCGAACGGGTCGCGGAGGGGTCCATCGCCCTCCACGGCAGCGTGCTGTCGACGCCGCGCCAGCAGGTCGCGGCCGAGCAGCGCAAGGTGGGCATGGTATTCCAGGATTTCGCCCTCTTCCCCCACCTGAATGTGCGCCGCAATATCGCCTTCGGCCTCTCGCACCTGGACCGGCGCGCCCGTCGGGCGCGGGTCGAGGAAATGCTGGCACTGGTTTCCCTGACGGACTACGCGCAGGCTTACCCCCACGAACTGTCGGGCGGACAGCAGCAGCGCGTCGCACTGGCCCGGGCGCTGGCGCCCAACCCGGAGATCCTGCTTCTCGACGAGCCCTTCTCCAGCCTCGACAGCGAACTGCGCGAGCAGCTGGCGGGGGAGGTCCGCGAACTGCTGAAACAGAACGGTGTCACCGCGATCCTGGTGACTCACGACCAGCACGAGGCCTTCGCCATGGCCGACCGGGTCAGCCTGCTGCACCGGGGCCGGATCGCCCAGTCGGACACGCCCTACAACCTCTACCACAACCCGGCCAACGAGTTCGTGGCGGAATTCATCGGCCACGGCAGCATGGTCAGTGCCACCGTTGACGCCGGGGGCGAGCTGAGCCAGGGCCTGGGCAGCCTGGATCGCAGCCACGGACACTGGGAGCCCGGGGAACACCTGCGGTTGCTGGTGCGCCCCGACGACGTCGAGTATGAAGAAAACAGCCGCACCCGCTTGCGCGTGGTGGGCAAGGCCTTCCGCGGGGCGAGTTATTTCTACGACCTGCTGCTGCCGGACGGCCAGCGCGTTCCCTGCCTCACCCCGAGCCACATCGACGTCCCACTGGGCGGCGAGCTGCCGATTCGCTTCAACCTGCAACACGTGGTGGTGTTCGCGCCGCCGCGTGAGCGCACAGCCGACTAGGTGTGATCTTTCAGCGCCGGCGGTATCACCTCCCACTCCGGCGCCTCGAACTCACCGATCAGGGTAATGTCGACGTGGGGCGACTGCTCGGCAATGATGTCGGCGACCTGCTGCGGCAGATTGCCCTCCATGGCGTCCCGGGCCGCCTTGCTTTCCCAGGTGGCGATGGCGAGCAGGCGCGAGGGGTCGCCGATCTTGCGGTGCAGGCGCGTTCCGCGGGCACCGGGTGCGCGCTGAATGATCTCGCTGGCGCGTATCCAGGCCTCGGCATACTGCTCTGCGCTATAGCCCGGATGCAGATAAACCTCAAAGATATAATGCATGTCCCGATTATGCCTCCGCCTGCGGCCGAATACCAAACCGCGGCCCGGGGTGCTGGGCCGGAGCCGTCAACACTGCTAGTGTAGTGCACTACACTGGACACTGAGGGCAGACCTCACTGACGCAGAAGGAACTCGACATGACTCCGGTGACACTCAAAGAACTGCTGACATGGACACAGAAGGCCCACAGCCACCTGGCCGCCGACCTCGAGCGCGCCCGCCAGGGCACCGGTGACGAACCGGTGAGTTATCTGCTGGACTATCTCGCAGAGCACGAGGAGCACCTGGCGCTGGCCCTGGAGCGCTTCGTTGCCGACTGCCACGACGATGTCCTGGCAACCCGCGTGCAGCATTACCTCGAGACCCGCCTCCCCGGCGCCGGCGAACTTCGCCTGGGCGCTGTCGAGTCGGGCAACGGCGATGCCTTCACCGCGCGCATTATCGATTGCCACAACCGCCTGATCCAGCTCTACCGCTTCCTGGGCGAGCGCGTGGAGCCACCCCACGCGGCGGAAATCCTGCAGGAAGTACTCGAACTGGAGGAAAAGGAAACCCAATTGCTCTCCCACCAGGCCAATCGCATGCACGACCTGTAGTCGGCGCCGAATCGCGATAGAATACGGGTTTGGATCATTCCGCAAGCGAAACCGATGTCGTCAACAGCCCACAGCCACCGTTTCTGCACCGCTCCCCTGATGGACTGGTCGGACCGCCACTGTCGCTATTTCTGGCGCCTGCTGACCCGGCGCGCGCGGCTGTACACGGAGATGGTGACCACCGGGGCCCTGATCCATGGCGACCGCGAGCGCTTCCTGCGCTACGCTGCGGCCGAGCAGCCGGTGGCACTGCAGATCGGCGGCAGCGAGCCGGCGGATCTGGCGCGCTGCGCCCGCTGGGCCGAGGACTGGGGCTACCGGGAGATCAACCTCAACTGCGGCTGCCCCTCGGACCGGGTGCAGTCGGGCCAGTTCGGTGCCTGCCTGATGGCAGAGCCGCAGCGGGTCGCCGCGGGCGTGCGCGCCATGCGCGACGCCTGCGACATACCCGTGACCGTGAAGCACCGGCTGGGCATCGACGACATGGAGTCCTACCAGCAGCTGCTGGACTTTGTCGCCCCCTCCGCGGAGGCCGGCTGTGACACCTTCATCGTGCACGCCCGCAAGGCCTGGCTCCAGGGCCTATCCCCGAAGGAGAACCGGGAAATCCCGCCCCTGAACTACGACTGGGTGTACCGGCTCAAGCGCGAGCTGCCCGGGCTGAGTATCGTGCTCAACGGCGGCATCGACAGCCTCGCTGCCTGTGACCAGCACCTGCAGCAGCTGGATGGCGTGATGCTGGGTCGGGCCGCCTATCAGAACCCCTGGCTGCTGGCGACGGTCGACAGCACGCTGTTCGGCGAGCCCGACCCGGTCAGCAGCCGCGACCAGGTGATCGACCGGCTGCTGCCCTACCTGGAGGCGGAACTCGCCCGCGGTGTTCCCCTCAAACACATGACCCGCCATGTGCTGGGCCTCTATCAGGGCCAGCCCGGCGCCCGCCAATTCCGCCGTCACATCAGCGAGTACGCGCACCGCCCGGGTGCCGGCATTGACGTGCTGCTGGCGGCCCGAGAATACACCCGCCGTGCCGCCGAGCGGCGCGCCGCCTGACACAGGACCTCAGCAGATGCCCAACAAGTTGTCCCGGCTCAAGGACATGACACAGGTCGTTGCCGACACCGGCGATATCGAAGCCATCCGGCGCTTTCAGCCCACCGACGCGACCACCAACCCCTCCCTGTTGCTGAAGGCCGCGGGGCTACCCCACTACGCAGAACTGTTGCGGGAGGCACGGCGCGCCGCAGAAAAACAGGGCGGCAGCGATGCCGAACAACTTGCGGACTGCTGCGACCGCTTTGCGGTTGCCGTGGGCCGGGAGATCACCCGCATCATTCCCGGGCGCGTGTCCACGGAAGTGGATGCCCGCCTCTCCTTCGACACCCAGGGCACCATCGCGCGCGCGCGCCGACTGGTGGCACTCTACGAATCGCTGGGGATCGGCCGCGACCGTCTGCTGATCAAGATTGCCTCGACCTGGGAGGGTATCCGCGCCGGTGAAGTCCTGGAGAAAGAGGGCATCCACTGCAACCTCACGCTGCTCTTCAGTTTTACCCAGGCCGCCGCCTGTGCCGATGCCGGCGTCTACCTGATTTCCCCCTTCGTCGGCCGCATCCTCGACTGGCACCTGGCCAACACGGACCTGCAGGTGCACAGCCCCACCGACGACCCCGGGGTACAGTCAGTGGATCGCATCTATCGCTATTACAAGGCCCATGGCTACGACACGGTGGTGATGGGTGCCAGTTTCCGCAACACTGGCGAAATCGAAGCCCTGGCCGGCTGTGACCGCCTGACCATCAGTCCCGCTCTCCTGGAAGAGCTGGAACAGGACAGTGGCGAGCTGCCCCGGCGTCTCTCCCCCGCCCTGGAGAGCTCCGATACACCACAGTCACTGGTGGAAGCGAACTTCCGCCTGCAACTGAATGCGGACGCCATGGCCACGGAGAAGCTGGCCGAGGGAATTCGCAATTTCATCGCCGACCAGGTGCGCCTGGAACAGCAGGTTGCGGCGCTGTGATCCGTTCCCTGGTCAAGCTGTTTGCCGTGGATGAACAGGAGAGTCCGGCACAGCGCGAGCACCGCCTGAAACTGGCTGCCGCGGCACTGCTGGTGGAAACGGCGCGGGCGGATTTCGAAGAGGACGCAGCGGAGGAGGCAGCGCTGGAAAAGGCCCTGCGGCAAGCCCTGGATCTGCCGGATACCGAGCTTCGATCCCTGCTGGCCGAAGCCGGAACCCGCGCCGATCACGCCACCTCGCTGTATGAATTCACGCGGGTGATCAATGATCATTTCAGCCCGGAGCGCAAGCGCCAGCTGGTGGCACTGATGTGGCAGGTAGCCTGGGCCGACGGCAGCCTGCACCACTACGAAGAACACCTCATCCGCAAGGTCGCCGAGCTGATCTACGTGCCCCACGAGGATTTCATCCGCGCCAAACTGGAGACCCGCCCCGACTGAGGGCAGCAGCACAGACCCGGGCTGCGTGGCGGCCTCTCAGCCGTGTTCCAGCGCGGCCATCAGATCCTTGAAACGCACGCGGTTTTCCTCGTTGAGTCCCATCAGCACCCGGTGGGCCTCGATCACCTTCTCGCGCACGGCATCCTCACTGCCCTGCACCACCGGGATGCGGTGCACGTTGTCGGGGTTGGCACAGACATCTTCGTGCAGCTCGAACAGGCGCTGGAAGCCCATACTCTTGATCAGGCGGGTAATGCCGGGGTTACTGGAATAGATCGCGGGCATGAATCCAAAGCGGTGCCGCACTTCCAACGCCAGCTTGGCGAGCAGGCCGAGGGTCGTGCTGTCCACCCCCTCGGCGTCGCAGAGGTCGACCCAGACGCTGGCAAACTCGGGGTTTTCCAGCATGCGATGGAAATAATCGTCGATGGTAGTGCACAGGGTCAGGCGCACGTCCCCCGTCATGCGAATGACATAGGCACCGTCCTTGCTTGCAGCGAGAATGCGGCCTTCGTCCATCTCAATCCCGTCGGCTGATATACAGCGCAGCAATATCGTCGGGGGCCGTTTCCAGTTGGTCCAGCTGAAGGCGGGCCTCCAGCGCCTTCGGCGATCCCGATGTGTCCTCGACCACCTGCAGCAGGGCCTTTTCCCGCGCGATCAGATCCCCCGGCGGCAGGATTTCCAGAACGCCATCGGAAAACAGCACCAGGGTAAACCGCTCGGGCAACTCCAGGAACTGTTCCGAGAACTCGGCGTCCTCCAGCATGCCCACGGCACTGCCTTCGCCCTCCAGGTATCGGGCCCTGCCCTCGCTCACCAGTACCGGCAGGGGCAGGTGCCCCGCCACGCTGTAGCGCAGGCTGTTGGCCGTGGTGTCCAGCACACCCACCACAATGGTAGCAAACTTCCCGACCGAGAGCCCGAGCAGCTCCTTGTTCACCCGCTGCAGCATGTCCACCGGGTCGAGAATGGTGGCGTCCGCGCGGCGGAAGAAATCCGAGCGCTTACGCGCAAAGAGGTTTTTCAGCAGCACCGTGGTGAAGGCCGAAGAGCTGCCGTGCCCGGACACATCCGCCATGAAGAACACCACATGGTGGGCGCCGACGGTGAAGTAATCGGTAAAATCGCCGCTCAGGAACAGCGAAGGGATGACCCGGTGACTGAAGCAGTAATGCCCGACCTCCAGGGGACTCGAGGGCAGCATGCGCAGCTGCACCTGGCGCCCCGCCTGCTGGTCCTGCTCCAGCATGTGGACGGTACCCCTGAGTTCGATATTGGCTTGCTCCAGGCGTTCCCGGGACTCTTTCAGCTCGCGGCGAAGGCGCCGCTGGCGCACGCAGCGGTCGAGGGATTTGGTGAGTGCCTGGAGGTCATCTACCGGCCGCACGAAAAAGTCACTGGCACCCAGGCGCAGCGCCGTCATCATGCGGTCCACCTCCGCCCGGTCGCTGATAATGACCGTCGGCACCTGCATGTCGCGCTCGCGAAGGGCGTGGCGGGTCGGGCGCCAGGCATCGGCATCGAGGTCCAGCTCACAGAGCATGACATCGACTTCCTCTTCACCCAGCAGGGTGGCCAGGGCCTCGTCCGGCGTCGTCGCCACCGAGGCGCGGAAGCCCTCCCCCGACAGCGTTTCCGCCAGGGCCTGTGCCCGCGGGGTGTCATCATCTATGACCAGCACGTAGCCGTTATCAGACATCATGGAATACTTGGCTTGATTGCCGCCGACAGTACGCCCCCGGGCACGCGGGAGCAATGCGGGGCAGCGGGTTTGGGCAGGATTTCACAGATTTGCTTCGCCGCCGGGAACCGTACCGCTAGAGATCATCTTCCCAACCGTTCTCGAAGTCGGAGAAACTGTCCTCCACGGCCCCTTCGGTCACCAGCGCCCGACGCTGCTGCAGATAGGCATCGCGGATGAAAATGTAGCGGTCGCCGGTGATCAACTCTTCGGCCTTCAGCAGGCGCACACGGCTGTCGACAATATCGAGCGCGTAGAGCGTATTGCGGGTGCGTACATCGTCAACCTGGGTTTCCAGTGAACCATAGGTATCCACAATGTTGCCGAGACCGCTGCGGACGGTGCGCGGCCCGAACAGGGGTACCACCAGGTAGGCGCCTTCTGGAGCGCCCCACCGGGCCAGGGTGTGGCCAAAGTCGGTACGGTAGCGATCCACGCCCATCGGCGTAGCCACATCAAACAAGCCCAGCACGCCGAAGGAAGTATTCAAGAGAAAGCGGCCACCATTGCGGGCTGCCTCCGGCAGGCGCCACTGCAGCAGTGCGTTCAGGGTACCGTTGAAGTCCTGGAGGTTATCGAAAAAATTGCTGACACCGCGCTCCGCGGGGTCCGGCAGGACAAAACGGTAACCCTCCGCCACCGGTTTCAGGAGGTAGCGGTCGAGATGGTCATTGAATACGAAAATGGGACGGTTGATGGACTCCAGAGGGTCCGACTCGGCAGCCGGGGCGAGCCCGGGAACCAGGAGTGAGCAGACCAGCAACAGGGCGCGCAGACTAGACATCATCGATCCGTACACAAAAAAATTCGCGGAATGGTACGCCTGCGCTGATCGCCCCGCAACCACGCGCGTGCGCCTCACGACTCGACCAGCAGGATGTCGCGCTGGACGAATTCCGCCAGCTGTCGCGCCCCCGCCTCCGCCAGCGACGCTGCCGGCTGCTGCAGCTCACCGGCCAGCGCGTCGATCAGTTCACCGGCGCGGCGCCCGGGCTGGTCGCGGCACAGTTCCAGCAGGCGCGCGGTCGCGGCGTTCAGCACCATGAACTCCACCCGCTGCGCGCGGTTCCGCCACACCAGCAGGTAGACCGGTTCCCCCGGCTCCTCCGGCTGAAAACCGGGCCCGATCCGGTGTACCGGAAAACGGTAGGCCAGCAGCCAGGCCAGCGGGGACAGCTGCAAGCTTGCCTCCAGAAGGGACTGCGGCGGGCTGGCCGGAGGCGGCAGGGAGTCCTCGGCAACGTCCAGGGCCAGCTCCACCCATTCGTAATGGGCCAGCTCCCGGAGAAAAGGCGGATCCGCCGGGAGCGGCTGGTAGTGCTGCATCAGGAAAGCCAGAAACTCCTGGCTGATCTCGAGAAAGTACGGGCTGCTGCAGGGATGATCGCGAATAAAGGCGCGTACCAGCTCGCGCCAGCGCTCTCGCTCGTACAGGCTGTGGAGCACCGGGAAACCATTGCGCAGGAAACCCTCGATATTGTTGAACACCAGGTCGCGATAGACCTGTAGTCGGCGCGGCTCGACGCCGGGGGGCGGAGCCGCTTGCGCCGGGTTGCGCAGGTAGGCAGCCCAGTGCTGCTGGGCGCCGTGCAGGTCAGGCACGCAGAGCCTCCCCCGCGGATTGCGCGGCAACCTGCAGCTGGCGAATCCTGTCCACCTGGGCCAGCAACTGCCCTAGGGGCGGAAAATTGAAATCCCGTTCCAGCAGGGTCGGCAGCGGACCGGTCAAGGCGTAGGTGTCCGCCAACAGGGCCCAGACCGGGTCGATGACATCGGCGCCGTGGGTGTCCACCTTGAGATCCGGCGCTTCGTCATAGTGCCCGGCAACGTGGAGGTAGCGAACGCGGTCCAGGGGCAGCGAGGCAATGAAGTCGCGGGGATCGTAGCCGTGGTTGATGCTGTTGACGTAGACATTGTTGACGTCCAGCAGTAGCTCGCACCCGCTTTCCGAGGCAACAGCAGCAATGAACTCGACCTCGCTCATGTCCTGCCAGGGCTGGGCGTAGTAGGAAGCGTTCTCCAGCACCAGGGGCGCACCCAGCATGTCCTGCACCTGGCGCACGCGGCCGGCGACCCAGTCCACCGCTTCCTGGGTAAAGGGTATCGGCAGCAGGTCGTAGAGATGACCGCCCGCGCCGCAGAAGCTGAGGTGCTCGCTGTAGACCGGCACCTTCAATTCGCGCATCAAAGCGCCGATCCGTGTGATCAGCTCCCGGTCCAGGGGGTCCGGGCCGCCGATATCCAGGGACAGGCCGTGGAACAGGAGTGGCCGGTCGGCCACGACTTGGTGAAACTGCCGCTTCAGGCGACCACCGACACCGATCCAGTTTTCCGGGGCCACCTCAAAAAAATCCACAGCAGCGGGATCCGCGGCCTGCAGCGCCCCCATCAGGGAGCGCCGCAGACCGAGGCCCGCGCCGGCGGGCATGGCCGGCGCATCAGGCATCAGGCGCCGCCACACTTCCCTTCGCCGCACTTGCCTTCGGCGTCCTTCTCACCACCGGCGTCGCCGCACTTGCCTTCACCGCACTTGCCCTCGGCATCCTTCTCGCCGCTGGCCTCACCGCACTTGCCTTCGCCGCACTTGCCCTCGGCATCCTTCTTCTCGCCGCTGGCCTCGCCACATTTGCCTTCACCACACTTGCCTTCGTGGTCGGCATAGTTGGCCTGGTCATAGCCACCGCGCAGCGTCTCGGCGGAAAAGGGGTCGCTGGCGGCGGAGGCCACCGGCGCCACGGAGCTGGCGAGAAACACGGCACCAAGTGCCATGGCGAGAGGTTTCCTGGAGTGTGTCATGGTTATGTCCTTCCCGTGATCTGAGTTTGCATCCTCCCCCGCCAACATGCGCCGGCGGGGGCGAACAACAGCCTGAGCCGTCGTCCTTCCCTGAGTATGAACGAAACCGACAGGCTCGGTTCCGTCACAGGGATACAGAAAACGGTAATATGTTACAAGGGCCCGGGCGGGCCCGCGCCCTCTCCGCGCCGATTAGCCGCCGCATCAACCCGGGTTGCGGGTGAGCCACTCGGCGACCGACTGCCACTGCTGGCGCAGGCGTTTCTCCGACACCGGACGGCGAGTGCCCAGCTGCTGGGCAAACAGGGACACCCGGAACTCCTCCAGCATCCAGTGGTACTCGGCAGCCTCGGGGCACAGGGCCAGCAGGCCGGGATAGCGCTGCATCGCGCTGTCCAGGGGCTCACGAAGGGCTGCCAGCTGCTCGGTGCGCTCGCGATCGCGCTCCGCCTGCCCGGCCAGCCGCTCGGCCCGCTGCTGCAGGGCCTTCATGTAACGCGGATACTGAGCCAGCCACTCTTGAGGCGCATCCCTGAGGGCATGCCCGCCCCACAGGCGTTCGATTTGCGCCTCGATATCGGCCAGGGATTCTGTCCGGCTTTTGTCCCGATTGCGTTGCAGCCACTGGCGCGCTTCGGCCAGTGCGGCCAGCGCCGAGAGCACATTGCGTTCCAGCTCGTTGGCCACCTCGACCACGCCGCCACAGCGCTGCAGCAGCCCCTGGAAGGCGGCGGCATCACGAATCGACCAGGCATCCCCGAGGTCCAGTGCCTGCAGATAGGCGGCATCCACCAGGTCCGCCACCAGGGTATCCCGCTGCAGGCCCGCCCCGGCAACCAGCAACTGACTCTGGTTGCCCCGCAGGAGCTGCTTGCGCAGGAAGCGCTGCTGCTGGCGCTGCTGCAGCTCGACCAGTCGCAACACGCCGAGGCGATGCTGCAAACGGGCCTGCCCGGGATAGTCACAGAGAATCACCGCCACGCTCTCGCCGCGGTCTTCGAGGGCCGGCCAGGCGACGATCTCGATGCCTGCCTGGCGGCTGCGCCACTCCGCCGGCAGCGGGCCGAAATCCCAGCGGGTCAGCCCCTCCCGGGCGGGGCTGTCGCCACCGCCACCGGCGACACTCTCCCGGGTGTCCTCGGCGAAGCGGTCAACCAGGGCCTGCAGGTCGCGCCCCTGGGCCAGCAGCTTGCCGCGGGCATCCACTACCCGGATATTCATGTGGTAGAAGCTCTCGAGCCGCTCTGGGTTGAAGTGCCCCGCCTCCAGGCGCTGCCCTGACTGCCGCGACAGTTGCTGGGCCAGGGTCTGGCACAGGGGCACATCGTCGGGCTCCATTCCCGCCAGGGCCCGGTCGACGCTGTCCGGCACCGGCACCAGCGCCTTGCGGCGATCCTTGGGCAGGCCCTTGACCAGCTGGATACATTTCTCCCGCAGGAGACCAGGCACCAGCCACTCGAAGCGATAGCGCGGCACCCGGTTGAGCAAGCCCACGGGGAGGGTCACCGAGACGCCGTCACCCTCCCCGCCCGGCTCGAAGGCATAGCTCAGACGCAGCGACAGGTCGCCCCACGCCAGCCGATCGGGAAATTGCGCCTCGAGGCCAGCCTCCGGTGCCCTCGCCTGCAGCAACTCCCGCGAGACACGCAAATTCCGCTCCGCCGCGGGTTCCCGTTTCAGCCAGCTGCGCAGGCTCTCCGCCGTGGTGATATCACCGGGCAGGTGCTCATCGTAGAAGCGAAACAGCACCTCCTCGTCCACTAGCAGATCGCGGCGGCGGACCCGGGTTTCCAGCTCCTCCAGCTCGCGCACCTGGCGCTGGTTGAACTTGAGGAAAGCGGGTGGACGCGGGAAACGGCCGGCGATCAGGCCCTCGCGAATCAGCAATTCCCGCGCTTCACCGGGGGCCAGGGGTCCATAGTGCACAGGGCGCCGGTCGGCCAGCACCAGGCCGAACAGGGACACGCGCTCCCAGGCCGTGGCCCGTCCGCGGCGCGGATCCCAGCGGGGCTCGTAGTAGTGATGCTTGAGCAGGTCCGGATTGGTCTCCAGGGCCCAGATCGGATCGATCGCACCGACACCCCGGGCGAAGACCCGGGAGGTTTCCACCACCTCCGCCGCAACGATCCACTTGGGCGTCTTGCGACCCAGGGCCGAGCCGGGGAAGATCTGCAGCTTGCGGTTGCGCGCGCCGAGATACTCGCGTCCTTCCTGGTGCTGGGCAATATTCGACAGCAGCCCGCTCAGCAGCGCCCGGTGAATCGCCTCGAAAGGCTCTTCTTCCGCCGCGGCAATCTCCGCACGGGGCCGCAGTCCGATCTGGCGGCAGGCAATCCGCAGCTGGGCGTGCAGGTCCCGCCACTCGCGCAGGCGCAGATAGGACAAAAACTCTCGCTGGCACAGTTTGCGCAACTGGTTCTGACTCAAGGCCTGGCGCTGCTCCTCGTAGTAGCGCCAGAGGTTCAGCCAGCTGATGAAATCCGACTGCGGGTGGCGGAAGCGCGCGTGCAGCTGGTCCGCCTGCTGCCGCTTGTCAGCGGGGCGCTCCCGGGGGTCCTGTACCGCCAGGGCGGCGGCGATCACCAGGACCTCCTCCAGGCAAGCCAGTTGACCGCTGGCCAGCACCATGCGCGCCAGCCGCGGGTCCACCGGCAGGCGCGCCATCTGGCGGCCCAGCCCGGTGAGCTTGCCGGAACGCTCCACCGCGCCCAGCTCCTCCAGCAGGCGGTAGCCGTCGCGCACCATGCGCGGGTCCGGCGGGTTGATGAAGGGGAAGCGCTGGACCTCGCCGAGTCGCAACTGCAGCATCTGCAGGATGACCGCGGCCAGGTTGGTGCGCAGGATCTCGGGATCGGTAAAGGCCGGCCGGGCGAGGTAATCCTCCTCGCTGTAGAGGCGCAGGCACACGCCGGGCCCAACCCGCCCGCAGCGGCCCCGGCGCTGATCCGCACTGGCCCGGGAGATCGGCTCGATGGGCAGGCGCTGCATCTTGGTGCGAGCACTGTAGCGGCTGATCCGCGCTTCGCCGGGGTCGATGACATAGCGAATACCGGGTACCGTCAGCGAGGTCTCCGCGACGTTAGTGGCCAGCACCACCCGCAGCCCGCGCCGCCGCGCGGGGTCGAACACACGGTTCTGCTCGGCCTGGGAGAGTCGGGCATACAGGGGCAGCACCTCCAGGCGCTCCCGCCCGCGCAGAGCGTGGGCCAACTCGCGGATATCCCGCTCGCCGGACAAAAACACCAGCACGTCGCCCCGCGGCCCCAGCTCCCCCGCCTCGATCGACTCCACCAATTGCACAATTTGTTGCTGCAGCCCCAGGTCACGGTCCTCGGCGGGATCCAGATACAGGGTCTCCACCGGGTAACTACGCCCGGACACCTCGAGGACTGGCGCATCGTCGAAATGCCGCGAGAAACTCTCCAGGTCGATGGTCGCCGAGGTGATGATCAACTTGAGATCGGGGCGTCGCGGCAGCAGCTGCTTGAGATAGCCGAGGAGGAAATCGATGTTCAGGCTGCGCTCGTGGGCCTCGTCGATGATCAGGGTATCGTACTGGCGCAGCAGGCGGTCCCGCTGAATTTCCGCCAGCAGGATGCCGTCGGTCATCAGCTTGACCGCGGTAGACTCGGTAACGCTCTCATTGAAGCGCACCTGGTAGCCCACCAGGTCGCCGAGCTGGACCTGCAGCTCGGCGGCAATGCGCTGGGCCACGGTGCGCGCGGCCAGCCGCCGCGGCTGGGTGTGGCCGATGCGCGCCTGCTGCCCGCGGCCCAGTTCCAGGCAGATCTTGGGCAACTGGGTGGTCTTGCCGGAACCGGTCTCGCCGGCGATGATCACCACCTGGTGGTCGCGTATCGCGGCGGCGATATCCTCCCGGCGCTGGACGACCGGCAAATCTTCCGGCCAGCGAATGGGCGGAATCACCCGGGCGACCGGACTTGCTGCAGCGTCACTCACGCGTCACCCTGCTCCTTCAGCTCGCGGCGCAGGATCTTGCCCACATTCGACTTGGGCAGTTCATCGCGAAAGACCACCTGCTTCGGCACCTTGTAGCCAGTGAGACTGCGGCGCATGAACTCGCGCACCGCTTCCGCAGTGAGCTGACCGGAGCGGCTGACCACGAACATGCGAACCGCCTCCCCGGTCTCGTCGTCAGGCACTCCTATCGCCGCACACTCGACCACATCGTCGTGCTCGTAGAGCACGTCTTCCAGCTCGTTGGGATAGACGTTGAAACCGGAGACCAGAATCATGTCCTTCTTGCGGTCGACGATTTTCAGGTAGCCGTCCTCGCGGATGACCGCAATGTCACCGGTGTGGAACCAGCCCCGCTCGTCGAGCACGGCCGCGGTGTCTTCCGGCCGGTTCCAGTATCCCTGCATCACCTGCGGCCCCTGCACGCAGAGCTCCCCGGGTTCGCCCATCGGCACCGGCTCACCGGCATCGTTGACCAGCTTGACCCGGGTCCCCGGCAGGGGCAGGCCGATGGTGCCCAGCACCCGGCGGTTGCCCGGGTTCGCGGCAACCACCGGCGACGTTTCGGTCAGCCCGTAGCCTTCGGAAATGCCGCAGCCGGTGATCGCCTCCCAATGCTGGGCCGCCGCGTGGGACAGCGCCATGCCACCGGACATGGTGACCTTGAGTTGCGAGAAATCCAGGCGGCGGAAATCCTCCCGGGCACAGAGGCCCGCGAACAGGGTGTTCAGGCCAAAGAAGACCGAGGGGCGGTACTGGCGAAAGCGCTTTATCAGCTCCTTCTGGTTGCGCGGATCGGGAATGAACACCATGTGGAAGCCATTGACCATGGAGAACACGCAGCTCATGAAGGCATAGATATGGTAGGTGGGCAGTGGCTGCATCAGGACCTCGTGCCCGGGTGACTGCGGCTGGCTGGCCATGTACTCGTCTACCTGCAGTACGTTCGCCACCAGGTTGCCGTGGGACAGGCGCGCGCCCTTGGCCACGCCGGTGGTACCACCGGTATATTGCAGCAGGGCCAGGCTGTCCCGGTGCGTCGGGATCCAGGTAAAGCGGCGCTCCTCGCCCAGTGCGAGAGCCGCCCGCAGATGCACGGCATGCTCCAGGCCGGCGGCCGCGCGGCTGCCTTTCAGGTAGCGCGCCGCGGTGTTCAAGAGCCACCGCCGCAGGGGGGGGTGCAGATCCGCTGGCCGGGTCATGACCACGTGCTCGACGCCCGTGTCCGACAACACGGCCGCCGCCGTGGCGGACATGCCCTCCAGCAGGACCAGGGCGCGGGCACCGGAGTCCCGCAACTGGTGGCGCAATTCGCGCTCGCTGTACATCGGGTTGGTGTTCACCACCACCAGCCCGGCGCGCAGGGCCCCGAGCACGACTACCGGGTACTGCACCAGGTTCGGCAGCTGCACCGCAATGCGATCACCCATTTCCAGGCCCGTGTGATGCTCGAGGTAGCTGGCGAACTGCCCCGACAGGCGGTCCAGGTCGGCAAAAGTGATGGTGTGGCCGAGGCTGGTGAAAGCCGCTTCATCGGCGTGTTCGCGAAAGGCGTGCTCGATCAGCTCAATCAGGTTGTCGAAGCGCTCCAGGTCAATCCGGCAACTCACACCCAGCTCGCGCCAGGTCGCCGCAACCCGTTTCTGTAGCTCGATCACACTTTCCTCGCTCATGTTTTCCTGCTCCCGGACAGGCCAAATCAACCGGTACAGGGTATCATCCCCGCCCTGGTTTTGCCGTGCAGGAATCACCCCATGAAAGCCTTGAGCAACGTACCCTACAGTGCCCTGAGCATTGGCCAGCAGGCCAGCAGCACCCGCATCGTCAGCCGGCGGGACATCCAGCTCTTCGCCCTGGCCAGCGGCGACTGGAACCCGCTGCACCTGGACGAGGACTATGCCGCCACCACCAGCTTCGGCGAGTGCATCGCTCACGGCATGTTCACCGGCGGCCTGGTGTCCGCGGTACTGGCCAACCAGCTGCCCGGCCCGGGCACCGTCTACTTGGAGCAGACGCTGCGATTTCGCGCCCCGGTCCGCGTCGGCGACACCCTGGAAACCCGGGTCAGCGTGAGCGAAAAACGCGACCGCGGCCAGAGGGTCGTGCTCGACTGCAAGGTCGTCAACCAGGATGGCAAGCGCGTCGCCACCGGTACCGCCACCGTTATCGCCCCCACGGAAAGCCTGACCGTGATGCCCCGCAGTCCAGACTTGGACAGCCCCTGAGGCACTGGCACAATAGCCCGCAATCCGCCTTCCAGAGAGTGACCATGCGCCGTCATCAATCCCCTCACGCAGCCCCCCTGATCGGCCTTCTCGCCCTGCTTTTGCTCGCTCCCCTCGCGGCGCTGGCGAGCAGCCCGGCCGAGGAAACCCGCCGCCTGCACGCATTCCTGGACGCGGTGTACGAGGAAGAGCTGCGCTTCTCGCCGGAATACCTGACCAAACTCGGCCGGCGCGACCTGCAGGATCAACTGGATGACTACAGCGAGGCCGGTGAGCTGGCCTACCTCGAGTGGTACCGGGACAGCGTCGCCCGCCTGGGCGACCGCTTCGACCGGGGGGCTCTGGATGCCGAGGGGCAGTTGTCCTGGGATTTCTGGCATTTCCGCCTGGAGCGCCTGGAGGACAACTGGCAGTTCCGCAAGCACCCCTACGTGCTGACCCAGGTCAGCGCCAGTCACACCGACCTGCCCCAGCTCCTGATCAACTACCACGAGGTGGAAAGCGAAGCCGACATGCTCGCCTACATCAGCCGCCTGGAAGCCTTTAAGCGGGCACTGGGACAGATGCGTCAGCGGGCCGAGGACGCGGCCGACAAGGGCATCCGGCCGCCCCGCTTTGCCTACGACTACGTGATCGGGCAGTCCCGGGAGCTTCTGCGGGGGGCGCCCTTCGATAGCTCCGGGGAGGATTCCGCACTCTGGGCCGATGCCCGGGCGAAAATCGACGGCCTGCGCGAACGCGGCGTCATCGACCTGGAGCGGGCAGAAGCGCTCCAGCAGCGCACCCGGGAAGCCCTCGTCAACCGGGTCGGCCCCGCCTACCGCGCCCTGATAGCCTGGTACCAGAAGGATCGCAGCGCGGCCCCGGCGGAGGCGCGGGGGGCACTCTCCCTGCCCGACGGCAAAGCCTGGTACGCCAACCGCATCCGCGAGTACACCACCCTGGACCGGGACGCAAAAGCCATCCACGCGCTGGGTCTGCAGGAGGTAACGCGGCTTCGCGAGGCCATGGAGGCCATCCGCCGGGACGTGGATTTCAAGGGCGATCTGGCGGCTTTTTTCACCTTCATCCGCGAGGGTGAGCGCTTCTACTACCCGAATACCCCGGCGGGTCGACAGGCGATTATCGATGAAACCCGCGATTATCTGGCACGCATAGAGCCGCACCTGCCGGACTATTTCGGCCGGCTGCCGATCACCCCCCTGGAAGTGCGCCGGGTCGAGGCCTTCCGCGAGCGGGATGGCGGCGCGGCTTTCTATGAGCAGGGCACACCCGACGGCAGCCGCCCCGGGGTGTACTACATGCACCTCTCGGACATGCGCGCCAACAACCGCACCGACCTGCAGACGACCGCCTACCACGAGGGCAATCCCGGCCACCATATGCAGGTGGCCCTGAGCCTGGAGAACACCGGGCTACCCGCGTTCCGCCGCAATGTCTGGTATTCCGCTTACGGCGAGGGCTGGGCCCTCTACAGCGAGCTGCTGGCGGCTGAGATGGGCGTCTACGACGACCCCTACATGCAGTTCGGCCGCCTGGCCGCCGAGATTTTCCGGGCCATCCGCCTGGTGGTGGATACCGGCATGCACGCCATGGGCTGGAGTCAGGAACGCGCAGTCCAGTACATGCTGGAAAATTCCGCCATGCCGGAGTCCCAGGTGCGCTCGGAAATCGAGCGCTACCTGGTCTGGCCGGGCCAGGCCCTCTCCTACAAGATGGGCATGCAACATATCCTGGAGCTGCGAGAGCAGGCCAGGGCGGAACTGGGGGCTGACTTCGATATTCGCGGATTCCACGATGTGGTGCTCGGCGGGGGCTCCCTGCCGCTACCACTGCTGAGCCGTCAGGTGGAAGGCTGGATCGAGAGGCGGAGCGCCCGGTGAGCGCGCCGCCCCGGCGCGCGGGACGCGGTTGTCCCAGGTCAGGCGGGCGCGGCGTCGGCTTCCCCGTTCTGGAACTGCTCGGGGTCAAGGTACTGCAGACGCAGTTCGACCGTACCCCGTGTGGAGCTGGCATCGGCGCCGAGCACCATGACGCTGGGCTCGCCCTCCTCCCAGGTCACCGCGGTCACCCCGAAGATCATCACATTGGGGTCGTGCTCGGCGGTGAACACGGTAATGTCGCGCTGCTCCCGCAGCGCATCGCTCAGCCGCGCCACCAGCAGCGCCAGGCCGGCGCGAAAGCTGCCGAAATTGAGCTTGCCGCGGTAGAGGTCATGGTCCAGGGCGACATCGAAGCGCACCAGGGACTTGTCCTCCATCTGCACATTGGTCAAGGCTACCGACTTGCCCGCCAGCATGTCGCGAAAGACCTGCTTGGCCTCGGTCCGGCGGGATTCCAGAAAGGCCTTGTAGAGCAAATTGACCGACATGGTCAGAAACTTTTCCCGGGAAACGGTCTGTGAACCCTGCGACATGTCACCCCCTATGATCGACGCCGAGGCAGTCTACTGCCTGCCCCCGACAAACGCCAGCCTGCACAACGCAAGACGAGGTGGCCAGCATGCGCCGTGAGGGGCAGCCTCTGGCGGGCATGCCGGCGCCGGCGCTGTCCTGGGAGCCCGACGGCACACCGCGTTCGTCGCAGTTCGACGATATCTACTACTCCCCGGGCGATGGCCTGGCGGAGAGCGAGACGGTCTTCCTGCGCGGCAATCACCTGCCCGGGCGCTGGTCATCACACCCGCGCCCGCATTTCGTGATTGCCGAAACCGGTTTTGGCACCGGTTTGAACTTCCTGCTGACCTGGCTGCACTGGCGCCAGGCCCGGGGCGCGCCGCGACTGCACTATCTCTCGGTGGAGCGCTTTCCCCTGGATCGCGTGGCCCTGGAGCAGGCCCTGGCCGCCTGGCCCACACTTGCCCCCCTGGCGGCGCAGCTGCTGGCCCAGTACCCGCCGGCGCTCCCCGGCCCTCACCGACTGCTGCTGGAGGACGGCAAGGTGACCCTGGACCTGTGGTGGGGCGACGCCGACGAGGCCCTTGCCGACTGGGAGCGCGGCCGGCAACCGCAGGTGGATGCCTGGTACCTCGACGGCTTCGCGCCGTCCCGCAACGCCGGCCTGTGGAGTGAAAGCCTCTTTCAGCGCATGGCCCGACTCAGTCGGCCGGGGGCCAGTCTGGCCACTTTCACCGCCGCCGGCGCTGTGCGCCGGGGCCTCCAGGCCGCCGGCTTTCAGGTGGAAAAACAGCCGGGCTTTGGCCGCAAGCGGGAGCGCATTGTCGGGCGCTGCTTGCAGCCAGCTGCCCCCCTGCCCTGGCCGGATACCCCGTGGGAGCAAGCGGGCCCGGCACCCGGGCCGCCGCATCAGGCCGTGGTGATCGGCGCGGGGCTGGCCGGCAGCCACTGCGCGGCGGCACTCGCCCGTCGCGGCATTGAGGTTACCGTGCTGGAGGCCGGCTCCATCGCCGGCGCCGCCTCGGGAAACCCCCAGGGCGTTCTCTACACGCGCCTGTCGCAGCGCCATTCGACCCTGGTCGACTTCGCCCTCGCCAGCTATACCTTCGCCGCGCGGCGCTACCGGGAAATGTTCCAGGCGGGGCAACTGCGCGAGGGAGTGGAGGGTGCACTCTGCGGGAGCCTGCAGCTTCTCGCGAAGGAGCGCGACCGCGCCGAGCCCCCGGGGCTGGCGACACTCTACGGCTATCTCGAGCAGGAAGCCGCCAGTCGCATGGCGGGCATTAACCTGCCGGGGCCAGCGCTGCACTTTCCCGATTCCGGCTGGCTCAATCCCGCGGCGGTCTGCCGGGCCCTGTTGTCGGGCCCGGGTATCCGCGTGCGCGAGGGCCTGGGGCAGGTCACCCTGCGTCGCGAGGGCGAGCGCTGGTCGCTGCTCGACGACCGGGGCGGCGAGCTTGCGCAGAGCACCTGCGTGGTGCTCGCTGCAGGCCTGCAGACCCCGACCCTGTCCGGGCTGGACTGGCTGCGCCTGAAAGCCGTGCGGGGACAAACCACCCAGCTGCCCCCCCTGCCCGCGCTAGCCGGCCTGACCAGCGTGGTCTGCCACAGCGGCTATCTCGCACCCGCGGCGCCGGACGGTCACTGCATCGGCGCCACCTTTCAGGTTTCGGACCCCGACCCGCAGCTGCGCCTGGCCGATCAGCAGGCCAACCTGTCGGCACTTGCAGAAGCCCTGCCGACGCTGTGCACGGCGCTGACCCCGCTGGTGGGCGAAGCGCTGCCCGGTCGGGTTGGCTGGCGTGCCGCGACCCCCGACTACCTTCCCCTCGCGGGGCCCGTGGCGGACCGGGCCGCCTTTCTCGACCGCTACGCCGGGCTGCGTAGCAATGCCCGGCAGGTGATCCCCCAGGGCGCCCCCTGCCTGCCCGGGCTGTACCTGAGCGCGGGGCACGGGTCCCGGGGCCTGACCTCGACCCCACTGGTCGCCGAGCTCATCGCCAGCCAGGTCTGCGGGGAACCGCTGCCTCTCGAGCCGGAGTTGCAGCGAGCGCTCTCACCCAACCGATTCCTGGCCCGCAACCTGGCGAGAAACCTATGTTGAAAAAGCCCCTGCTCACACTGGCCCTGTCGCTGACCCTGCTGCCGACGGCGCTGGAAGCCGCCGCCCCGCGCGAATGGTCCTACCGGGTAATGGAAAAGCAACCACAGCCCCGCGATCACTTCGTCCAGGGGCTGCAAATCGTCGACGGGATGCTCTACGTGAGCACCGGCGGTTACGGCAGTTCCCGGCTCCTGCAGTACCGCCTCGCGGACGGTGAATTGCTGCGGGTGCGGCGGCTGCATCCGCGGCTGTTCGGGGAGGGCCTGACCGTCCTGGGTGAACAGGTCTACCAGCTGACCTGGCGCGCCCGGCGGCTGCTGGTTTTCCAGCGCGAGGGCCTGACACCCAAAACCACGCTCCCGCTACCCGGCCAGGGTTGGGGCCTTACCGACAACGGCCGCGAGCTGATCTACACCGACAGCGGCCACGAACTGATCTACCTCGACCCCGACAGCGGCCGCGAACTGCGCCGGGTCCCAGTGCGCGAGAATGGAACCCCGCTGCCGCGGCTAAACGAGCTGGAATGGATCGACGGCAAAGTCTGGGCAAATATCTGGCAGGAAGACCGCATCGTCGCCATTGAACCCGACACCGGCCGGGTTACCGACAGCGTCAATCTCGCCGGCCTGCTGCCGGACTCCGAGCGCGGCCCCGGCACCGATGTCCTCAACGGCATCGCCCACAACCCGGTGGACGGCGCCCTCTGGGTGACCGGCAAACGCTGGCCCTGGCGCTACCGGATCGAGCTGGTGCCAGCCAAGGCAGCCGGCGACGAATCGCGTTAGACTGTGCGCCTTTGACTTTTCAGGGAGACAGCATGAGTCAGCAGCAGCCGGCCACGGCAGCGGCCCCCGGGGCCTTTGAACACCTGCGCAGCCACAACATCGACAGCCTGAACATCCGGGTGGAGCACTACCGCCACCGGGATACCGGTGCCGAGCACTACCACCTGGCCGCCGACAACAGCGAAAACGTGTTCCTGGTGGCCCTGCGCACCGTGCCCATGGACTCCACCGGGGTCGCCCACATCCTCGAGCACACCGCCCTGTGCGGCAGCGAGCGCTACCCCGTGCGCGACCCCTTCTTCATGATGCTGCGTCGCTCGCTGAACACCTTCATGAACGCCTTCACCAGCAGCGACTGGACCGCCTACCCCTTCGCCAGCCAGAACCGCAAGGACTTCGCCAACCTGCTGGATGTTTACCTCGACGCGGTCTTTTTCTCCCGCCTGGACCCGCTGGATTTCGCCCAGGAGGGCCACCGCCTGGACTTTGCCGAGCCGGGCAACCTGGACAGTGCCCTGGTCCACAAGGGGGTGGTCTACAACGAAATGAAGGGCGCCATGAGCAGCATCAACAGCGTGCTCTGGCAGAGCCTGTGCGAGCAGCTGTTTCCCACCAACACCTACCACTACAACAGCGGTGGTGACCCGGCGCATATTCCCGAGCTGAGCTACGAACAGCTGCGGGCCTTCTACCAAACGCACTATCACCCCGGCAACGCGATCTTCATGACCTACGGGGATATTCCCGCCGCGGAGCACCAGGCGGTATTCCAGCAGCGGGTCCTGTCGCGCTTTGACGCCTCGGGTAGCCCCCGCATCGAAGTGGCCCTGGAACGACGGCTCCCCGCCCCTCGGCGGGTGGTACTGCCCTATGCCCTGGACGACGGCGAGGACACCGGGCGCAAGACCCACATCGTAACCGGCTGGCTGCTCGGCCAGAGTACCGACCTCGAGGCCCAGCTGGAAGCCGAACTGCTGACCAGTGTCCTGCTGGACAACAGCGCCTCGCCACTGCTGCACGCCCTGGAAACCACGCCCCTCGGACAGTCGCCCTCCTCCCTCTGCGGCCTGGAGGACTCCCAGCGGGAGATGGTCTTCAGCTGCGGCATCACCGGCAGTGAGGCCGAGAATGCGGATGCCTTCGAGGCCCTGGTACTGGAGGTCATCCAGCGGGTGGCCGAGGAAGGCGTCGCCCAAGAGCAACTGGAGGCCGTGCTGCACCAGCTGGAACTGCACCAGCGGGAAGTCAGTGGTGACGGTTTCCCCTACGGCCTGCAGTTGATCATGCAGGCACTGGGCCCCGCGACCCACTATGCCGATCCTGTCGCCGTGCTGGATCTCGAGCCGGTCCTGGACACCCTGCGCGAACGCATTGCGCAGCCCGGCTATATACAGTCCCTGGCGCGCCGCCTGCTGCTGGACAATCCGCACCGGGTGACCCTGGTGATGACGCCGGATACCGGCCTGTCGGCGCGCCGCGAGTCCGAGGAGCGCGAGCGCCTCGAGACACTCAAGGCCGGCATGGACACGCCGGCTCTGCGTGCGATCGCGGAGCAGGCGGAGCGCCTGGACGCCCGCCAACAGCAGGTGGACGACCTCAGCATTCTGCCCAAGGTCACGCTGGCGGATGTCGCACCCACCCTGCCGCGCCTCGACTACAGTACCCGCGGGGTCGCGGGCCTGCCTTTGACCGCCTATGCCCGTGGCACCAACGGCCTGGTCTACCAGCAGCTGATTGCGGAACTGCCGGCGCTGGCCGACGCCGACCTCGAGCTCTTGCCACTGTACACCCGGCTGCTGACAGAGACCGGCCTGGGTGACGCGGACTACCTGTCGGTCCAGCACCGCCAGTCGGCCACGGTGGGCAGCATTAGCGCCTGGACATCCGCCCGCGGCGGCGTGGATGACGAACAGCAGGTCAGTGCGCACCTGGTCCTCTCCAGCAAGGCCCTGGGCCGCCTGTCGCAGGAACAGGTGACACTCATGCGCGACACCCTGCTCGAGGCCCGTTTCGACGAACGCGCCCGGCTGCGCGAACTGGTCAGCCAGCAGCGCGCCCGGCGGGAACAGGCGGTGACCGGGCAGGGTCACGCTCTGGCCATGACCGCCGCCTGCGCCGGCATGAGCCCGCTAGGTCGCCTGCACCACGAGCAGGGGGGGCTGGAGGGCCTCCGTCGCCTCAAGGCACTGGATGACAGTCTCGACGATGACTCCCGCCTGGAGGCCTTTGCCGCCAGCCTCGGTGATCTGCATCGACGCCTCGCGCGGGCACCGCGGCAGGTCCTGACCATCGCCGACGAGCCGCACCTGGACAGCGCAGTCGACAGCGCCCTGGCGCAGTGGCAGACACTGCCGACCGAGGACGCCAATGCCTATCACGGCACGCCCCTGCGCGAGGTGCGGCGGGAAATCTGGCTGGCCAACACCCAGGTAAACTTTTGTGCCACTGCCTTCCCGACAGTGCCCGTGGGGCACCCGGACGCCGCTGCGCTCACCGTACTCGGGGGCTTTCTCCGCAACGGTTTCCTGCATCGCAGCATCCGCGAGCAGGGGGGTGCCTACGGCGGCGGCGCCAGCCAGGACTCCGGCGTGGCGGCATTCCGCTTCTTTTCCTACCGCGACCCGCGCCTGCAGGCCACGCTGGAGGATTTCCAGGCCTCGATACATTGGCTGCAGCACCACCAGCACAGCCCCGAGAGCCTGGAGGAGGCGGTGCTGGGTGTGATCAGCAGCCTGGACAAGCCGGGCTCACCCGCGGGCGAGGCCCGGCAGGACTTCCACAACCGCCTCTACGGCCGGGACCACGCCCAGCGCGAGGCCTTCCGGCGCGCCGTACTGAGTGTCACGCTGGAGGACCTTCTGCGAGTCGCGGACACCTGGCTGAAGCCGGAGCGCGCGAGCACCGCTGTGGTGACCAGTCGCAAGCAACTGGAGTCACTGGGCAGCTGGGTGAGCGAGCAGGGCCTCGAGATCCGCGAGCTGTGAGCCCCGCCGCTCACTGATCGGCGGCGCCCCGGGGTGGAGTATCCGCCCCATTGCGGCCGCCGTGAGCCCGCGGGCCATGGCCGCGCTGCTCCCGCCCCTGTCGCCGCTCCGCCGCCGCGTCCCAGCGCTCGCGCTGTTCCGGTTCCAGCAACTGATAGATCGCCGCCTGATGCTCCGCCCGCCGCAGCGCCTGCCGCGCCTGGATGGCACCCAGCTCCTCGGTCAGCGCCCTGGCCCGCGCCTGATCGAAGTCCGTGCGCAAGTCGCGCAGAGACTGGTGGATAGCCTGCAGGCGCTTCCGGTCAGCCGCTGCCGCATCGCGACCGGAGTCGAAAAGTGCCTGCCAGGCGGCGCGCTGCTCCTCGCTCAGCGACAGCTTCTCGGCCATTTTTTCGAAGCGGGGGCCCACCTCGCCTCGTGCGCCCGGGCCGTCCGGATGACCGGCCAGCGCCCCCGCGGTCAGGAGGGCGGTGCACAGCGACAGGGCCAGTGGCAGTTTGCCTATGCGATGTTTGTCCATGGGGTTTTCTCCTGTTGTGGTACCCGCATTCAGAATAGAGCGGAGCTGGGTTAAGCAGTGCGCGCGGCGGGTAAAAAACTGTAAAGAAGCGTGCCGCCACGGTGACAGCCAATCCGTGGCGGGGCACACTTGCCACGGGTTTTCTCGCGGGAAGAAGAATGAGCGACCACATTCTGATCGTCGACGACGATCGAGAGCTGTGCAGCCTGTTGCAGGAGTTTCTGAGCCTGGAAGGCTTCCGCGTGAGCCTCTGCCACGAGGGGCACGAAGCCCTGCGACGCTGCCGGGACACGCCTTTTGACGCCCTGGTACTGGATATCATGTTGCCGGGCCTGCAGGGGCTCGATCTGCTGCGCAGCCTGCGCGAGCACGACAGCACACCCGTCCTGATGCTGACCGCCCGCGGCGGTGACACCGACCGCATCGTCGGCCTGGAGCTCGGGGCCGACGACTACCTGCCCAAACCCTGCAACCCGCGGGAGCTTTCGGCGCGCTTGCGCGCGATCCTGCGGCGCACGCGGGCCTCCCACAGCCCGCCGGGCGACGCGGTGCTGAGCGCCGGGAAGGCGCGCCTGGACCCCGCCCGGCGCAGTGCCACCTGGGACGGCCAGGACCTCGGTCTCACCAGCGCCGAGTTCAACATCCTGCAGGTCTTGATGGCCCAGGCGGGAGCGGTGGTGGACAAGGAAACCCTGAGCCGCCAGGCACTGCAGCGGCCACTGACCGCCTACGACCGCAGTGTCGATGTGCATGTCTCGCGTATCCGCCGCAAGTTCGCCGACCTCGGCGCCGAGAACCCCATCACCAGCGTGCGCGGAGCCGGCTATCAGTTCACGCTCCCTGCCGGAGAGAACTGATGCCTCTGTTCCTGAGGATTTTCCTGGGCTTCTGGCTGGTCACCGCCGCCGTGCTCGGGAGCTGGCTGCTGGCGGGGGAATACCTGGACTCGCTGTTTACCGAAGCGGAGGACCGGCGCGGGCCAGGGGGCCCACCGCGCTTCGTGGTGCGCCTGTTCTACGACCTGCAGCATCAGCCACTGGGCGCGCTGGAAGAGGTGGTAAAGACGGTGGAACAACAGCACGCCGTGCGCATCTACCTGCTGGATAACGCCGGGCGTGAACTGCTCTCGCGGCGCCTGCCACCCGCCGTCGAGGAAATCAGCGCCCGGCTCGACCGCGGCGGGCGGCGGGCCTTCCTGCGCACGGAGCGCTATCACCTGGTGGCACATCGCCTGCACCGCGAGGATATCGGCCGGCTGCAGGTGGTACTGCGCTTCACCCCCAGCCGCTCCTGGCTGGCCCGGACCCTCGGCAGCCACCTCTGGTTGCGCCTGCTGGTCGCACTGCTGGTCTCCGGGCTGCTCTGCTTCGCGCTCTCGCGCCTGTTGACCCGGCGCCTGGAGCATCTGCGCCAGGCGGCGGGGGAACTGGCCGCGGGCCACCTCGACACCCGCCTGGCCGTGCGCCAGCGCGGGGGCGACGAGACCGACCAGCTGGCCCGGGATTTCAACAGCATGGCGGGGCAACTGCAGCAGCGCATTGACGCCGAACGCCAGCTGCTCTCGGACGTCTCCCACGAGCTGCGTTCTCCCCTCGCGCGTCTGCAGGTCGCCCTGGCACTGGCCGAGCGGCAGCCGGGTCAGGCGGGTGCGCAGCTGCCGCGACTGGCGCGGGAGGTGCAGCGACTGGAGGCCCTGATTGATGAGTTACTGCAGAGCCAGCGCGGACAGGTCGCTTTGGAGGAACACCTGGATCTGCGCGCCCTGTTGGCGGACATCTGCGCCGACGCCCGCTTCGAAGGCAGCCAGCGCGACTGCCGGGTCATCTGTGACACCGGGGAGACGGAGGCACTGGTCATGGGGGACAGCGACCTGCTGCGGCGAGCCTTCGACAACCTGCTGCGCAATGCCCTCACCTACTCGCCGCGGGGCACCACGATCCGGGTGAGCCTGCGCTGCGTGTCACCGTCGCAAGCCCGGATACAGGTCGAGGACCAGGGTCCGGGCGTGCCCGAAGCAGACCTCGAACGCATCTTTGCTCCCTTCTACCGGGTGGACAGCGCGCGCACCCGGGAGACCGGTGGCAACGGCCTGGGACTGGCCATTGCACGCCGCGCGATCGAAGCCCACGGCGGCACCCTGCGGGCGAAAAACACCGGCACTGGCCTGTGCCTGATCGTGGATCTGCCCCTTAGCCCGGACTAGTGGCCGTGCCGCCGGCGCAGTCGTGACCGGCGACATCTGGCACCCCGGTGGCTAGCCGAGGAAGGCCTGGCCACCGTCGAGGGCAATGCTCTGCCCGTTTACGTAGCCGGCACCCTCGCTGCACAGCAGGGCCACGAACTGGCCGATGTCTTTTTCGCAGTCACCCACGCGACGCTGGGGAATCTGGCTAAAGAACTCCTCGGCCTCCTCCGGATTGTTGTCGATCCACCAGGCCAGGCCGGGGCTCAGCGCGTGGGGCAGGATGGCATTGCAGCGGATGCCGTCGGGGCCCCACTCGCAGGCCGCGGCACGGGTCAGGGAGCGAATCGCCTCCTTGGTGGCGGCGTAGGCGCCATAGCCCGACATGTCCCAGCGCTTGGCCGCTGAACTGCCGAGGTTGATGATGACACCGTCTCCCTTGAGGTGCGGGTAGCACAGGCGCATCAGGCGCAGGGTCGCCATGGGGCCCGACTCCCAGCCCGCCTGCACTTTTTCGTCACTCAGCTCGAGCAGTTTGCCCAGGGGCACCTCGTGGGCGTTATTGACCAGGATCTGCAGGCCGCCAAAGGTCTCCACGACACTGTCCACGCAGGCATGCAGTGACTCCGGTGACTTGACGTCGCAGACCAGCGGCAGGGCCTCGCCACCGCGCTCGCGGATGCTCGCCGCCGTCGCTTCGAGTTTTTCCAGGGTGCGGCCGGTCACCGCCACCTTCGCACCCTGGGCTGCCAGTGCCAAGGCAATGCCCTGCCCCACACCCTGGCCCGCGCCGGTCACCAGTGCCACTTTGCCTGTCAAGGACATGTCTGTCTCCTCTGTCTCAGCATTGAAGGCGGCAAGCATAGCGTCAGGCCGCCGCCGGTAACAGGCGACGCCCTCTCCGGCGGCGACTCGCCTGCGATCGGTTCAAGCAGTTGGCTGTTTACCGGATTTGGCGCTCTGCTGCTCGCGCCAGGCCTGGGGCGTCACGCCGGTCCAGGACTTGAAGGAGCGCACAAAGGAGCCCGGCTCGGCGAAGCCCAGGTACTCACCCAGCTCGGCAACGGTATCCCGGCTCGCCCGCAGGCGCTCCATGGCCACGGTACAGCGCACTTCGTCCTTGATTTCCTGGTAGCTGCTGCCCTCGGCCTGCAGGCGTCGGCGCAGGCTGGACTCCGACAGCCCCAGCTGCCGGGCGATCTCGGCAAAGCCCGGCAGTGGACCGGGCAGCTCGACCACCACCAGCGATCGAATGGCTGCACTGACACTGGCGGGCTCGCGATCGATGGCAATCAACTGGTAGACGGCATTGGCGAGAAACTCGCGCAGACTCTCGCCGCTGTGAACGATGCGCCGCTGCAGGTGGTCGGCGGAAAACCAGAGGGCATTGCGTTCAGCGTGAAAGGTCACCGGGCAGCGAAACACCAGCCCCAGCGCCTGGGCATAACCCGCGCTGAAGGGCGGCGCCGCTACCGTCACCGCCTCCGCCCGCAGGGGCTGCCCGGTCAGCCAGCCGCACAGGGCGTGCCAGACCTGCAGGCCCGAGGCGCGGATCACCGCCGCCTGCTGGCCGATCAGCCCCCAGTCAGGGGGGATGAAACCGGAGGACTGCTCATCGAACTCCACCTGATAGACCAGCCCCGCGCGGTCGCCACCCTCTGACAAGGTGAGGCTGACGCGATAGCCCAGTTGCGGCATCAGCAGGCGGCCGAAGCGCTCAGCCAGCGCCAGGGCCTCGCCCAGGGTGCGGGCACTGATCAGGCAGTGGCACATCAGGGCAAAGGCCTCGCTGCCCACGCCGGCGCCCCAGGGCACCGGCTGGCCCAGGCGCTGCATCTGATCGACCGCGGTCTTGTAGAGCCGGGCGTACTGGCGGGCGGACAGGGTGCTGTCGGGGGCGGCCGCACGCAGCTGGGCAACCGACAGCCCGGCCTCCCTGGCGGCGGCGTGCTGATCCAGCTCCAGTGCCGCGAGATAATCCAGCAGGCGGACAAACTTGGCGACCCTGACGGTGATTTCCGACATGCAGACTCCTGACAGAAGATGTCAATAAGGACGAACCCGGAGGTCCTACACCCCGCGCCGCAACAGGCTACCATAGCGGGTTCCTCCCGGCGCTGGACAGGCAGTGCGCCGGCTACACCTTACGCATTCACAGGGAGTACAGGACATGGGCATACTGCAGGACAAGGTCGGGATCGTCACCGGTGCGGGCCAGGGTATCGGCCGCGCCATCGCCCAGGCCTTTGCCCGGGAAGGGGCGCGGGTCATGGTGGCCGACTTCAACGCCGAGTCCGGGGCCGAAAGCGTCGAGCTGATTCGCCAGAGCGGTGGCGAAGCGGAATTCGTGCACGGCGACGTCAGCCAGGAGGAATCGGTCAAGGCCATGGTCGAGAAGACTGTCGCGACCTGGGGGCGGCTGGATATCGCCTGCAACAGTGCCGCCCTCTCCCGTGGCTCCGGTCCCATCCATCAGTTCACTCGCGATGTTTTCGACCAGACCGTGGAAATGTGCCTGACCAATACCTGGCTGTGCATGAAATACGAAATTGCCGCGATGCTGGAAAACGGTGGCGGCGCCATCGTCAACATCTCGTCGAATTCCTCGCTCAAGGGCCAGGCCTTCAATACCGCCTACGCGGCGGCCAAAGGTGGCGTCAACATCCTCACCAAGAGCTCCGCCGCGGAGTACGGCAGCAAGGGGATTCGCATCAACGCGGTCTCCCCCGGCGTCATCCGTACCCCGGGACTGGAAAAGTACTTCACCGAACAGCCCCAGGTAGCGGAGCAGCTGAAAAAAGCCGCCGTTCTCAACCGCCTCGGTGAACCCGAGGAAATCGCCGAGGCCGTGGTCTTCCTGCTCAGCGATCGCGCCTCCTTCATCACCGGACAGCTGCTGTCGGTGGATGGCGGCGGCGCGGTCCGCTAAGCTGCCCCGCGACCCAGCACCCCACCCGGCTACTGCCTTACCGGGTGGGCGCTATCGAACGAGCCTGACTCAGGCCGCGTTCGGATAGCTGGTATAGCCGTTCGGACCGGGTGTGTAGATGGTGGAGAAATCCACCTCCGCGAGGGGCAGCTTCTGCTGCCAGCGGCTGACCAGGTCCGGGTTGGCGATGAACGCGCGACCGAAGGACACCGCCTCCAGCTCGCCCGCGGCGACCGCCGCATCGGCTTCCTCGAGACTGAAGCTCTCGTTGCCCATCAGGCGCCCGGCAAAATGCTTGCGCCCCAGGGCCAGGTTATCCACCGGACCTTTTGGCGTGCGGATCACGTGCAGATAGGCCATCGGCAGGGCCGAGGCCTTGCCCAGCAGGTAGTCGAAGGTCTCACCGGGATTGTCGTCGTGCAGGTCATTGAAGGGATTGCCGGGGCAGATGCGCATACCCACGCGGCCGGCACCGGCCTCTGCGATCATCGCTTCCAGAGCCTCGAGCACGAAGCGGGCGCGGTTCTCCACGCTGCCGCCGTAGGCGTCCTCCCGCTGGTTGGTACCCGTGGACAGGAACTGCGCCGGCAGGTAGCCGCTGGTGCAGTGCAGTTCGACGCCGTCGAAACCGGCGGCAAGGGCATTGGCCGTGGCCTGGCGGTACTCCTCGATCACCTGGGGAATCTCCTCCAGGGTTAGCGCCCGGGGCATGTCCATGTCCTGCATGCCGGCCTGGTCGGTGTAGATCTGCGCCTTGGCCTGGATCGCCGAGGGCGCGACCGTTTCACTGCCCTCGGGCTTGTTGTAGTGGCTGGCGACGCGGCCCACGTGCATGATCTGGGCGACAATCGCGCCACCCTCCGCGTGCACCGCATCGGTGATCTCGCGCCAGCCGGCCACCTGGGCCTCGGTGTAGATACCCGGGGTACGGCAGTAGCCCAAACCGTTGGCACTGGGTGCCACACCCTCGGTGATGATCAGACCGGCACCGGCGCGCTGGCGGTAGTACTCGCGCATCAGCTCGTTGGGCATCGCCGCCTCGTCGGAGCGGCTGCGGGTCATGGGGGCCATGACGATGCGGTTGCGCAGGCGCAGGGCGCCCAGTTCCAGTGGAGAAAGCAGATCCATGGCAAATCCTTTTAGCGTACGCGAATGCGCGGTTCCGGAGCCCCGCGCCGCATGGTGGTAAGAAATTCGTCGAGGGGTGCCGGAGCGGCCACCTCCGGTTCGTCCGCGGACGGCGGGTTGGACCAGAAATCCGCCCAGGAGGGCCACAGGTCGTGGTAGGCCCCATGATAGGGCTCGCGGCCGGGCCAGCGCATTTTCATGTCGCCGATCGGCGGCTTGTTGAGGTCGGTCGCATACCAGTAGCAGGGCAGGCGGCGACGGAAATACCAGCGCCCATCGACGCGCTCGTAATTGTCCCAGTAAAGCATTTGCATGATCACCCACTCGGGGCCGGTCTCGTGCTCATTCTTGGAGTACACCACCCCGCGGGCGTGATCCGGGTCGTCGAACTCGATAATGTGGTTGCCGATGTGGTGGGAAGTCCCGGTGAACTGCAGGCGCAGGGTATCGTCCAGCCAGCGCTTGAGATGGGCCCGGCCGACCTTGTCCCGACTGACCCGGATATCCGGGGCAAACAGGTTCACATGGGCATCCAGGTCGCGCATGTCCAGGGACAAGGCATACTTGGCTACCAGCTGGCGGATTTCATCCAGGGATTCCAGGCGATCAATGCGCCGCAGCAGATCCTGATCACTCATGTTGCTCACTCCCAGCTCGCGGTGCCGGCGTTCAGCTCGGCCACCCGGCCGCCGTCCACCACCAGCTCGGCACCGGTAATGTAGGAGGCTTCGTCGCTGGCCAGGAAGAGGATCGCGTTGGCGCATTCCCGCGGGTCGCCGATACGGCCGACGGGGATGGATTTGGCGGTGGCTTCCCGCGAGGCATCATCCGGCAGCACGGATTCGGTGGGCGGCGTCAGGAAGGCCCCTGGAATGACCGTATTCACCCGGATGCCCTTCTTGCCCCACTCGATGGCGGCATTGCGCGACAGGCCCAGCATGGCCGCCTTGGCGCTGCTGTAACCGGCCGTGGCCGGGGAGCCGCGCAGACCGCAGACCGAGGAAACGTTGACCACGGCACCGCCGTTGGCCTTGAGCTGGGCGTAGGCTTCGCGCATCAGGAACATGGCACCGTCGAGGGAAACGATAAAATTCTGCCGCCAGGCTTTGGTATCGTGGCTGGCGAGCATGCCCGGCACCATCAGCACCGCGTTGTTGACCACGATGTCCAGGCGGCCAAAGGCTTCCACAGTGTCTGCCACCAACCCCTTCACCGCGCTTTCATCGCTGATGTCGGTGGCCCGGGCCAGGGCGCGACCGCCGGCCGCCTCGATCTCCGCCGCCACGGCGGCCAGCTTGTCCTGGCTGCGAGCCGCCAGCACTACCGCGGCCCCCTCCTCGGCAAAGCGCCTGGCGGTAGCGGCACCAATACCCTGACCCGCGCCGGTAATGATCGCGACCTTGCCCTGCAGTCTCATGCTGACTCCTCGTCATGCTCTGTTCACAAAAGATGCCGCAGCTTAGGCAGCGCCCGACCCTTGGTCAACCGACCGGGGGGGATAGCGCTCATGCTGACCGAACTGCTATACCATATTTCATGATCAAGGTATAATTATTTACTCTAGTAACGGATTGACAGCTTTTTACAAGCCCTCCCAATCGCCCATTTCCTGACTTACAGTAGGGGCATCACATTCACAGTTTCCCCAAGGAGACGAACCATGAGCACGCGTATCCCCATGCCCATCCCCCTGGGATGGTTCCAGGTTGCCTACTCCCACGAGGTCGAGACCGCCCAGTCCATGCCCCTGCGCTACTTCGGCCAGGACCTGGTGCTGTTCCGCACCGAGAGCGGCGAGGCCAAGGTGCTCGATGCCTACTGCCCGCACATGGGGGCACACCTCGGCTACGGCATTCGCGACCAGTCCGGCGGCGGCTCGGAAGTGCGCGGCGACTCCATTGTCTGCCCCTTCCACGGCTGGGCCTACAACGGCGAAGGCCAGTGCACCGATGTCCCCTACGCCAACAACCTGCCGCCGAAGGTCGCCCGCGGTGAACAGGTGATTCGTCCCTGGCATGTGCGGGAAATCAACCAGGTGATCTGGGTCTGGTACCACCCCGAGGGCGAAGCGCCCAGCTTCGAGCCGGAAGCGATCGAAGAGGCGGCAGCGGACAACACCGAGTGGGGCAGCCTGAAGATCAAGACCTGGGATATCGGCACCCACATGCAGGAAATCGGCGAGAATGCCGTAGACCCGGCGCACTTCCTCTATGTGCACGGCACCCAGAACATCCCCGAGCCCGAGGAGATGAATTTCGACGGCATCTACCGCTGGGGCAAGCTGGTGAGCAAGATGGCCACCCCCCGGGGTGAAGTCACCGGCATCATCGCCAACCGCAGCGTCGGTCCCGGCCAGGCCACGGTCCGCTTCAGCGGTATCTGCGACACCGTGCTGATGGCCAACCTGACCCCCATCGACGCCGAAAACACCCGCGCCTTCTACGCCTTCATCCAGAAAAAGGTGGACGGCAAGGAGCCGGTAGGTGGCGTGGCCGATGCCATCGTCAAGGACATCCACCGCCAAATGGAGGAGGACCGTATCATCTGGGCCCACAAGCAGTATTTCGAGAAGCCCATGCTCTGCGACAACGACGGCCCCTTCGCCAAGTTCCGCAAGTGGTACGCCCAGTTCTACACCAGCGACAGCTGGCGCCCGGCGGCCTGAGGGCTCAGAAGGGAAAGACCCGCGGCAGTAGCACCAGCACTGTCGCGGCGTAAACCAGGGACAGGGGCAGCCCGGTGCGGGCGTAATCCCGCAGGCTGTACCCGCCCAGGTTCTGCACCATCAGGTTGGTGGTATAGCCGTAGGGGGTCAGGAAACTGGCGCTGGCGGCATAGGCCACCGCCATCACGAAGGGCATGACGCTCACCCCGAGACTCTCTGCCAGGCCAAAGGCCACCGGGAAACTCAGTGCCGCGGCCGCGTTATTGGTCATCAACTCGGTCAGTGCCAGGGTCACCAGGTAAACCCCCACCAGCGCCGCCATGGGGCCCATGGCCTGCAGGTGCACCTGCAACATGTCCGCCAGGCTGTTCACCAGGCCGGTATTGCTCAGGGCCTGGGACAGGGTCAGTGCCGAAGCGATAATCAGCCACAGCTCGAAGGGAAAGCGCCGGCGCAGCTCCGAGGCGCGGACCATCCCCAGCACCAGCATCCATACCAGCAGCAGGGCCAGGCCCTTGATCAGGGGCATCAGCTCCAGCGAGGCCAGTGTCACCACCAGGGCCAGACCGCCGCTCACGGACCAGTTCTGCAGGGGCGTCGTGCCGTTGCCCGCCACCGCGTCGTCAACCACGACGAAGTTCTTATCCAGGTTCTTGCGCTCGTTGAAGTCGGGCCCGACCGCCAGCATCAGGTTGTCGCCGGCCTGGATGGTGATGTTCCCCAGCTTGCCCGACAGTCGCTTGCCCCCGCGGCGCATGCCCACCACCGCGGCATCGAACAGGGAGCGGAAACCGGACTCCTTGATGGTCTTGCCCTCGATGGCCGCATTGGGCATCACGATGACTTCCATCATGTTCTCCCGCAACAGCCCCTCCTCCACCGCGAACAGCGTCAGACCGTCGAACTGCTCCAGGGAGTTGACCTGGGTAATGTCACCGGAAAAGATCAGCTTGTCCCCCGCTTCGATAAACTCGTTGGGCGCCACCGGTGAGATCAGGTGCTCGTCGCGCACGATCTCCACCAGGAACAGGGATTCCAGCTCACGCAGGCCATTTTCCGCGATGCTGCGCCCCACCAGGCTGGACCCGGCATTGACCTCGGCCTCGACCACGTATTCCGCCACCTGGATCTGTTCGGCACTGTCCCGGGGCAGCAGGTGACCGGCGAACAGCAGGACCAGCAAGCCCAGGGCCGTGGCCACGGCACCGATCAACAGGAAGTCAAAAAACTGCAGGGAAACCCCCGTGGCGTCTTCCAAAAAGCTGCTCACGATCAGGTTGGTCGAGGTGCCGATCAGGGTCATGGTGCCGCCCAGAATCGCGGCGTAGGACAGGGGGATCAGCAGGCGCGACGCCGGATGATGGCGGTTGGCGCGCACCGTGGTGGCCAGGGTCGCCACCACTGCCGTATTGTTGACGAAGGCCGAGAACAGCGCAGTCACGCCGCCGAGACGCAGCAGGCTGAGGCTGTAACTGGGCCCGATCAGCTTCCCCGAGAGCCGGTTGAGCCAGGAGAGCTTCTCCAGGCCGATGGAGACCAGCAGCAACAGCATCAGGGTAACCAGCCCCGGATTGGAGGCCTTGTCGAGCACGTCGCGGGTATCCACCAGCCCGAGAAAATAAGCGGCCAGCATGGTACCCACGAAAATCTTCGAGGCGGGCCAGTCGGTAAACAGCAGGCAGGCCAGCAGCCAGAGAAACAGGCCGGAAATCAACAGCTGGTCGAGCATCGAGAGGGCGACATCCAGGTACAGGGGCCGCCAGCATACGGTGAAGGGATTGCCGCGGACAAGGGCACAGGCGTTACACTGCCCCCTGGTTCAGCATAGTGGAGGCCGAGGATGGGGCGCTGGGCGGTGTTTACCGCGGCCATGGTGGCGGGGGCCGTACTCTTCCTGCTCTGGGGCCGCGAACCCCTGCAGCGGCAGCTGGACACCGCGCGGGTGGCCAACATGTTCGTGCCCGCCGACCGCGACAGTTTCGACCCCGGCCCGGCCCTCGGTTCGCATTTTCCCGGCCTGCGCGCCCAGTGGCAGGGCCGTGAGATCACCCTGCTGGACCCCCTCGCCGGCCCACGGGGCACGGTATTGGTGGTGTTGCGCTCGGTGGTCTGGAGCCCCTGGTGCCGCGAGGAGCTGCGCCGCCTGCAGGCCCTGCTGCCCGCCTACCGCGAGGCGGGCATTGGCCTGGCCGCGATCAGCCGCGACCCGCCGGAGGCGCTTGCGGCGACGGCGCGGGAGCTGGGCATCACCCTGCCCCTCCTCTCCGACCGCGATCATCTGAGTTTCGCCACCCTGGGACTGCTCGACCCCGCCCACCCCCGTGGCAGTCGGCATTTCGGGCTGCCACTGCCCGGCAGCCTGGTGGTGGACCGGGCCCAGCGGGTGGTGGCCAAAACCTTCCTCGCAGACCATCGCCAGCGGGTGGCCCCCGAGGCCGTACTGGCACTGGCAGCGCGTACACTGCCTCCAGCCCGCGCCCCCGGTGCGCGTGCCACGGCTCTCAAACCGGCTCCGGCGGCTCCCTGAGCGCGGCGGACGCCGGTCGATACCAGATGGGCGAGGTCCAGGCGCGCTCGCGAATCACCGGTCGGTGCTCGGGAGCACAGCAAGCCTCAAAGCCTTCGCCAAGGGTTGCGCGGTCGTCGCAGTCCACCGCGGCGGCGACGCACTGGCGCTGACTCCAGCGACAACTGGGGTTTTCCACCACGCGGCTGTAGTAGAACGCGGCCTGCTCCGGATCAAAATCCGGGTCCTCCCAGACGGCACACAGACTGGCGTGACCTGTCCCCTCGGGCTCGCAGGTGGCCAGGTTCACGCTGGCGTCACTGCGCGCCTCGCCGGCGACGTCGTAAACCCGCTCCCGGGTCTGCCCGTCCGCCCCCAGCCAGCCCTTGATCACCTGGATCTTCTGTAGCGGCAGGCCCGGGGCATCCGCCGTGCCGGGGTCCTGCTGCGCACTCAGCAGCAGGCGCATCCGCCCGCTGTCGGCCCGGTTCAGCTCGCCCCCCATGGGCACTCCGAGGTCGTAGGCGGTTGCCAGCATATCCGGGGCCCCACAGAGGGTTGGCGGCAGATCCGGGCCGGCAAACAGGCGCGTCAGGATTCGCGGCCCGCTGGTGGCATAGGCCTCCCGGCGGCGCATGGCCTGGAACAGCGCTTCCCGGGAGTTCTCTTCGGCCCACAGTACCGCCAGCCCGCCGGGGTTGTACTCCAGCTTGTCCGGCAAGCCCGGCGGCACCGCCCCGCGCGCCGGCACGCCGGCACCCCCGTGACCCAGGAAGCGGTCTTCCTCCACCGCGCCCGGGGCACCCAGGTGGGTATCGGAACTGGCAATCACCCCCGTCTGGAAGGGGTTGATACCCAGCTCCGCCTGGAGGCCCAGACCCTGCTGCCAGACCTGACGCAGGAAGCCGGTCTGCGGCCCCGGGGGATTGTCGAAACCGGAGATATTGTCCTCGGGGAGCTGCTCGAAGGCACACAGCTCGTCGCGGGTCACAGCCGGGTCGAAAAAGCACTCCGAGGCGCCCTTGTGCTGCATGATCTCCACCAGCGGCTCCATGCGCCGGCGTTGGGCGGCAGCCGCGGCATCCAGGGGCTCGCGCTCTCCGCTCGGGTCGCCAAACATGAAGCCGGCACTGAGGTTGGAGTTGTGCGGGATCACCAGGCTGTCGCAGCCCTCGCCGCCGCGATTGCAGTCCGCCTCCAGGCGCGACCACAGCAGGCTGGCGGCGGGCGCGTCGATAAAGCTGATCGGCAGCGGCGGTACGGTCGCATTGCGGAAGACCACGTTGCGGTGCAGGTTGCCCCCGCTGCGCGGCTCCGACCCGGTCCATTCGTAGCCGATAAACGTGGTGAAAGCGCAGTTCCCGCTGCGGTCGTTATGGGCCCGGGCCGCTTCCTGCATCTCCCGCCAGGGCGCCAGCGCCGCGGCCAGGCAGCGCTCGCCCTTGTCGCCGCACATGCCCAGGTGCTCGGCCTTCAGGGCCGCGGTGGCGTTGAACAGGTAGAAGGCCCCGCGCGGCCAGTGGCGGTAGAGCAGGCACTGCCAACTGTTGTAGCCGTCGATCTCGGGGGTCGTGCACATTTCCACCTCGCCCAGCAGCTCGGCATGGTCCGAGACCATGGCGAAATCCAGCGGGCGCCGCAGCTGCAGGGAGCGCTGCGGTCGGCCCGCCTCGTCCCAGGGCTGGATCCCCAGGGGCTCGCCGCGGGCGAAGCGGTAGGCCTGGTCCGGCGTGGTACGGGTACCCTGGGTGCTGGCATCCAGGGAGTAGCGGGTGTGCACGTGCAGGTCGCCGAAGAAAGCCTGGCGCAGGGGCTGGTGATGACTGCAGGGCGGGGCCGATGCTGGACCGGTGGCCGCTGATGCCGCAGAGCCGGCCAGGGCCCACAGCACAGCGGTCAGAAACGACCTGATACGACACATGGTAAATTCCCGGGTCTGTTATTGTACCCGGGAGCTTACCAGATGCGCGGGATCAGCCGGCATCCTGCCGCGGGGCAAACCAGCCCAGGTCACCGTGCAGGCGGACCACGTCGCCGACGATGATCAGCGTCGGCGCCTGTGGCATGGCGGCTGCAACCCGCTCGGGCATGTCCGCCAGGGTCCCGGTAATGGTGCGCTGGTCGGGCAAGGTGGCGCGCTCCACCAGCGCAACCGGCGTCTCCGCGGCCAGGCCATGCTGCTGCAACTGGCGGCAGATCTCCGGCAGCCCCAGCAAGCCCATGTAGAACACCAGGGTCTCCCCGGGGCGACACAGGGAGGCCCAGTCATGGTCAACCCGGTCGCCCTTGAGGTAACCGGCGACAAAGCGCACGCTCTGGGCGTGGTCGCGATGGGTCAGGGGAATACCGGCATAGCAGGCGGCGCCGCTGGCGGCGGTAATCCCCGGCACCACCTGGAAGGGAACACCGTGCCGCGCCAGGAGCTCGATTTCCTCGCCACCGCGACCAAAGATGAAGGGATCGCCGCCCTTGAGCCTGGCCACCCGCCGGCCCTCCAGCGCCAGATCCAGCAATTGCTGGTTGATGTCCGCCTGGGGCACGCTGTGGTCACCGCGGCGCTTGCCGACATAGCGGCGCTCGGCATCGCGGCGGGCGAGATCGACAATCTCGGGATTAACTAGACGATCGTAGAGCACGATGTCCGCCTGCTGTAGCAGGCGCAGGGCCTTGAAGGTCAGCAGGTCGGGATCCCCGGGACCCGCTCCGATCAGGTAGACCTCGCCCCGATCCAGACCCTCGCCCCGGGCGGCACCCTCCAGTGCCTGCTCGAGGTCAGCCGCGGCCTGGCTTTCGCGGCCGGCCAGCACCTGGTTCGCCAGCGGGCCATCCAGCAGCCATTCCCAGAAGCGCCGCCGCTGTTCCAGGTCGGGCAGCGCCCGGGCCACCGCCTCGCGCCAGCGGCCGGCGAAGGCCGCGACCCGGCCCAGGGAGGCCGGCAGCATGGCCTCAATCCGACTGCGCAGCTGCCTGGCCAGCACCGGGCTGGCGCCGCCACTGCCGATGGCCACTGTCAGCGGCGACCGGTCCACCAGGGCGGGAAAATAGACCGAACACAATGCCGGGGTATCGACCACATTGACCGCGGTACCCCGGGCCTCCGCATCCGCCGCGACCCGTGCATTGACAGCCGCATCGGGGGTCGCCACCACCACCAGCATGGCCTCACTCAGATCCCCGACACCTTCGTAGGCGCGCTCGATCAATTCGTGCTCCACATCCGCGGCGGCGGCCAGCTGCTCGCGCAACTCGGCGCCGATGGCCGGGGCGACAACCCGCAGACGCATGCCCGCGGCCAGCAACAGGCGCGCCTTGCGCGCCGCCACCTGGCCACCGCCGACCAGCACGGCCAGCCGCCCGCGGGCGCGGTGAAACAGCGGCAGACTCTCCATGTCAGAGGGTCTCGGCGCCGCCCATCCAGGGGCGCAGGGCTTCGGGAATGCGCACGCTGCCATCCGCCTGCTGGTAATTTTCCAGGATCGCCACCAGGGTGCGCCCGACGGCCAGACCGGAACCGTTCAGCGTGTGCAGCAGCTCGGGCTTGCCGGTTTCCGGGTTGCGCCAGCGCGCCTGCAGGCGGCGCGCCTGGAAATCCCCGAAGCTGGAGCAGGAGGAAATCTCGCGGTAGGTCTGCTGGGCCGGCAGCCAGACCTCGAGGTCGTAGGTTTTGCGCGCCGAAAAGCCAATGTCGCCGGCACACAACAGCACCTTGCGGTAGGGCAGCTCCAGGCGCTGCAACACCGCCTCCGCGTGGCCGGTGAGCGCCTCGAGCGCCTGCTCCGACTGCTCGGGACGTACCAGCTGCACCAGCTCCACCTTCTCGAACTGGTGCTGGCGGATCATGCCCCGAGTATCGCGCCCATAGCTGCCCGCCTCACTGCGGAAACAGGGCGTGTGGGAGACCATGCACAGGCCCGCGTCCCCGAGCTCATCCGCCTCGAAGATGCGCTCGCGACCGATATTGGTCACCGGTACCTCCGCGGTGGGAATCAGGAAGTAGTCCTGCTCCCCCTGGAGGCGGAACAGGTCTTCCTCGAACTTGGGCAGCTGTCCGGTCCCGTAGAGCGCATTGGCATTGACGATATAGGGTACGTAGACCTCGCGGTAGCCGTGCTCGCGAGTGTGCAGGTCGAGCATGAACTGCGCCAGGGCGCGGTGCAGTCGGGCGAGCCCGGCATAGAGGACGGTGAAGCGGCTACCGGTCATGCGTGCGGCGGTATCGCCGTCGAGCAGGCCCAGTGCCTCGCCGATATCCACATGATCGCGCACCGGGAAATCGAAGTCGGCGGGCTTGCCCCAGCGGCTCTGCTCGAGATTGTCGTCTTCGCTGGCGCCATCGGGCACGCCCGGGGCCAGCAGGTTGGGCACACCGGCCAGGAAGTCGTCCAGCTCCGCCTGTACCGCGCGCGCCTCTTCGGTCAGACGATCGAGATCACTGGCGATGCGCGCCAGGGTCTCGTTCACCTGGGCCTTGGCGTCCTCCACGCTCATCCCCTGCCCCACCAGCTGCCCGATCTGTTTGGAGGCGGACTTGCGCTCGGCGAGCAGCTGCTGGCTGCCCATGTCGGCCTCCTTGCGACGCGCGTCCAGGCTCAGGAAGCGCTCGGTGTCGAAGTCGAAACCCCGGCGCGCCAGTTGTTCGGCGACCGCGTGCGGATCCTTGCGCACGAGTTTGATGTCCAGCATGAGGAAATCCCGTCAGTCATTACTCGAAACCCCGGCCAGCGGGGCGGTGATTCACAGCAACAGGGTGCGCCCGAGGGCCAGGGCCAGCACCACGCCGAGCACGCAGCTCACCAGGCTGGCCAGCATGTAGGCCAGTGCCGTGGCGAGTGAACCCGCTTCCCACAGGGAAGCCGACTCCAGGGCGAAGGTGGAAAAGGTGGTGAACCCGCCCAGCAAACCGGTCATCAGCAGGGCACGCCAGGCCGGCGAGCCGCCGTGGCGCTCCACCAGCAGCACGTAGAGCAGGCCGATGGCAATGGAGCCGAGCAGATTGACCAGCAGCGTACCCCAGGGCAGCTGGGCCTGCGGCCAGCAGCGCGCGGCGGCGTAAACCACCAGATAGCGCAGGGCCGAGCCCATCGCGCCCCCCAGGGCCACCAGCGAGAGCGTATTCAGTAACATGGGTCCTGCCCCCTGTTTTGCCGCCCGCATTGTACAGGTTTTGCCGCGGACACGGCAGGCGGTCGACGCGGGCACCGGGCGCGCGGTCGGTACACCCGGGTCAGCGGGGGTAGCGCTGGCGGGGGCTGGCCCGGTCCCGCTCGCGCAGATACTCCAGCTTCTCGCGGATCTTCTGTTCCAGCCCGCGGTTCACCGGGTGGTAGTAGCGGCGATCCCTGAGGGCCTCGGGAAAGTAGTTCTCCCCCGCTGCGTAGCCGCCCTCCTCGTCGTGGGCGTAGCGATATTCCTCGCCGTAGCCCTCCGCCTTCATCAGCTGAGTGGGGGCATTGCGCAGGTGCAGGGGGACCTCCTCGCTGCCCTGGGCGGCAACCTCGGCCCGGGCCGCGTTGTACGCCTGGTACACGGCATTGCTTTTCGCCGCGCAGGCCAGGTAGACCACCGCCTGGGCCAGTGCCAGCTCCCCCTCGGGACTGCCGAGGCGCTCCTGGACCTGCCAGGCGTCCAGGCACAGCCCGAGGGCGCGCGGGTCGGCGTTGCCGATGTCCTCGCTGGCCATGCGCACCACCCGGCGCGCCAGGTAGAGGGGATCGCAGCCCCCATCCAGCATGCGACAGAGCCAGTAGAGGGCGGCATCCGGCGAGGAGCCGCGCACGGCCTTGTGCAGGGCGCTGATCTGGTCGTAGAACAGGTCGCCACCCTTGTCGAAGCGGCGCAGCGAGGCCTGCAGCACCTCCGACAGGGTGGTTTCGGTGATCTCCCGCCCCTTCGCGGAGGTCTCGGCGAGATCGGCCGCCAGCTCCAGCAGGTTGAGGGCCCGGCGGGCATCGCCGTCGGCGGCGACACCGATGCGCTGCAGCAGTGCGTCGGTCACCCGCAGGTCGCCCCCCAGCTCTGCGGCCCCCCGGCGCAGCACCGCCAGCAATTCCTCGTCGGACAGCGCCCGCAGGCGATAGACCCGGGAGCGCGAGAGCAGCGCATTGTTCAGCTCAAAGGAGGGATTTTCCGTGGTGGCGCCAATGAAGATGACCGTGCCGTCCTCGACGTGGGGCAGGAAGGCGTCCTGCTGGGACTTGTTGAAGCGGTGCACCTCATCGACAAAGAGCACCGTGTCCCGCCCCTGGGCACGCTGCTGGCGCGCCTCGGCAATCGCCTCGCGGATCTCCCTGACCCCCGACAGCACCGCCGAGAGTTGCAGGAAGTGCGCGTCGGCACGGCCGGCAACGATACGCGCCAGGGTGGTCTTGCCCACGCCCGGCGGGCCCCAGAAAATCATCGAATGCAGCTGGCCGCGCTCGATCGCCTCGCGCAGGGGCTTGCCCGGCGCCAACAGGTGGGCCTGGCCGGCAAACGCCCCCAGATCCTCGGGGCGCAGGCGCGCTGCCAGGGGCCGGTAGCCGGCATCGGCACCGGCGAACAGGTCATTCGCCGTCATGGTAGAAGAGGTCGGCCTCCGGCGGCGGCGCAAAGTCGAAGTCCGCGGGGCTCAACTCGCCGCCGAAGCGCACATCGGCAAACTCGATGACCACCCGCTGACCCAGGTTATCGAGCACTTCCATGCCGCGGAACAGCTCGCCCGAGATATCCAGCGCCAGGGACTGGAAGCCCGCCTCCGCCGCGCGGGGTAGCAGCAGGAAACGCCCCCGCTCATCCCGTGCCACCGCATAATGTTGTGACAAGGCGTCGGCGTCCCCGCCCAGGACCTGCAGGGGCGAGAGGGCCTGGCTGTCATCCACCGGCCGGCGGGTAACCGTCTCCAGATCGCGGTCGTACTGCCAGAGGTAGTCGGGATCGGCAATGATCAGCTGGCTGTCCGGGCTAGTGATTTCCCAGGCGAAGTAACCCGGGCGCAACAGGCGAAAGCGCCCCGACGATTCCCCGGCCAGGCTGCCATCGGCGGCGTATTGTCGCTGGCTGAAGGCCCCCTGCATCTGCTCGATCGGGCGCAGGGTAGCCTGCAGGGCCTCCAGGGCAGAGGCCTCGGCCTGTGCCAAAACGCTGCCCAGCAAGCCGGCGAGGGAAAGAAAAAACGCTGCAAGCAATTTCACCAGGTGCCTCCCAGGGCATCAGCGGGACGGTTCATCCTTCCGGGGGGGGCGGCGCCAGCACTTCGCGCTGGCCGTTGCTGCCCATCTCGGAAACCACGCCGGCCATTTCCATTGCCTCGATCAGGCGGGCCGCGCGATTGTAGCCAATACGCAGCTTGCGCTGCACGGAAGAAATCGATGCCCGCCGGCTCTTGCACACGTAGTGCACCGCCTCATCGTACAGGGCATCTTCCTCACTGCCTTCGTCACCGCTGCTGGCCTGGAGTTCCCCGGCGGTGACCGGTGTGTTGCTGCCCTCGTCCAGCAGGTCGTCGATGTACTCCGGCTCGCCGCGCCGCTGCCAGTCGGCGACGACCCGGTGCACCTCCTCGTCGGAGCAGAAGGCCCCGTGGACCCGAGTCGGCAGGCCGGAGCCCGGCGGCAGGTAGAGCATGTCGCCATGGCCCAGCAGCTGCTCGGCACCACCCTGGTCGAGGATGGTGCGGGAGTCGATCTTCGAGGACACCTGGAAGGCGATCCGGGTGGGCACGTTGGCCTTGATCAGCCCGGTAATCACATCCACCGAGGGGCGCTGGGTGGCGAGGATCAGGTGGATACCCGCCGCCCGCGCCTTCTGGGCGATACGGGCAATCAGTTCCTCGACCTTCTTGCCGACGATCATCATCATGTCGGCGAATTCGTCGATCACCACGACAATGGCCGGCAGATGCTCCAGCGGCGGCGCTTCCTGCTCCTCGTCGGTCATCGCCAGCATCGGGTCGGGCTGCCAGAAGGGGTCGATAATCGGCGTGCCCGCCTTCTTGGCGTCGTCCACCTTGCGGTTGTAGCCGGCCAGGTTGCGCACCCCCAGGTGGGCCATCAGCTTGTAGCGACGTTCCATTTCCGCCACACACCAGCGCAGGCCGTTGGCGGCGTCCTTCATGTCGGTAATCACCGGCGTCAGCAGGTGGGGAATGCCGTCGTAGACCGACAGCTCCAACATTTTCGGGTCCACCAGCATCAGGCGGACTTCCTCCGGGGAGGACTTGTAGAGCAGGCTGATGAGCATGCAGTTGACGCCGACCGACTTGCCGGAGCCGGTCGTCCCCGCCACCAGCAGGTGGGGCATCTTGGCCAGGTCCGCAACCACCGGCTCGCCGGAGATATCGTGCCCCAGGGCCAGGGTCAGGGGCGAACGACTCTGGTCGAAGGCCCGGGAGGAGAGCACCTCGCGGAAATTGACGATCTCCCGGTCCTCGTTGGGAATCTCGATACCGACCACGGACTTGCCGGGTATCACTTCCACCACCCGCACGCTGATCACCGCGAGGGAGCGGGCCAGGTCCTTGGCCAGGTTGGAGATACGCGACACCTTGACCCCCGGCGCCGGCTGGATCTCGAAGCGGGTGATCACCGGCCCCGGGTACACGGCCACCACTTCCGCGCTGATATTGAAGTCGGCCAGCTTGAGTTCCAGCAGGCGCGACATGCCCTGCAGGGCCTCCTCGGAAAACCCCTTGTCGGGGTCGTGTACCGGGGCGTCCAGCAGCCCCAGGGGTGGCAGCTCGCCGGTCACCGGGGCGTCGAACAGCGGCTGCTGTTTTTCCTTCTCCGCGCGGACGCTTTTCTCCGGCTTCGGGTTGAAGGGCTTGATCTTGGGCGGGGTGCGCTGGCGGGTCTTTTCCACGTGCTCTTCGATCACCGCCTTGCGCGCCTCCAGGGCCTTTTCCCGTGCCCGCCGATCGCGCACCCGGTCTATCAGGGCGAGCACACGCAAGCGCAGCCACTGCCCGGCCACCAGGCTCCAGCGCCCGAGGCGTTCGCTCAGACGCAGCCAGCTCAAATCGGTAAAGACGGTTACCCCAAACAGGAACACCGCCAGCAGGATCAGCCGACTGCCGACCGGGTTGAAGGCGGCGAGGAAGGCGTCGCCAATGGCCTGACCGAGGATGCCCCCCGTGCCCTGGGGCAGGGCCAGACCGCCGCGGTCATTGAGGGCCGCCAGGGCGGTGCCCGAGAGCACCACCAGGACCAGGCCAAGCGCCCGGATACCCGCGGTCACCCAGTCGAAGACCGGGGCGCGATGCCGCTCGCGCAGGATCACCCAGGCGCGCCAGCCCAGCAGGGGCGGCAGCAGGTAGCCGGCGATGCCGATCAGGGAAAACACCACGTCCGCCAGCCAGGCCCCGGTGGGGCCGCCGGCATTGCGAATGCCCCCGCCGACCCCAGTAGCCGACCAGCCGGGATCGGCCGGACTGTAGGTCAGCAGTGCCAGCAGGAGGTACAGGCACAGCGCGGTCACCCCGATAAAGGCGCCCTCGCGCAGACGCGGCCCCAGCGTGCTCTGTGAAACGGCCTTCTCCGGCACCCGACTCACCCCTCTTCGATACGTGGCCCAGTAGCCACGCAAACATGCATGATTTTGACCTAATTTCCGATTGTTTTCAAAAAGTTATGCGGATTATTTAGAAACAGTGTTGGCTTTGCCGCGCGACGGGCTTTGCATTACCATGAGCGCTTTCCCCGCCGGGTCGCGCTGCGCCCTCTGGATCGCACCGGAGTGGCCCCGCACTACCCAGCCCGCCATTTAACACCAGCAACCAGGAATTGACTACCATGAGCGATGCGCAGCACCACCCCCTGATCATTCTGGGCTCGGGCCCCGCCGGCTACACCGCAGCGGTCTATGCCGCCCGCGCCAACCTGCGGCCAGTCCTGATCACCGGCATGCAGCAGGGCGGGCAGCTGACCACCACCACCGAGGTCGAAAACTGGCCGGGTGGGCACGCCGAGCTGCAGGGACCGGAGCTGATGCAGCAAATGCTGGAGCACGTCGAGCGCTTCGAGACCCAGGTGGTGTTCGATCATATCGAGCGCGTCGACCTCAGCCAGAAACCCTTCCGGCTCGGCGGCAGCGGTGAATACAGCTGCGATGCGCTGATCATCGCCACCGGTGCCTCGGCCCAGTACCTGGGCCTGGCCAGCGAAGAAGCCTTCATGGGCAAGGGTGTCAGTGCCTGCGCCACCTGTGACGGCTTTTTTTACCGCAACCAGAAAGTTGCCGTCATCGGCGGCGGCAACACCGCTGTCGAGGAAGCCCTCTACCTGGCCAATATTGCCTCGGAGGTGACCCTGGTGCACCGCCGCGACAGCCTGCGCGCGGAAAAGGTCTTGCAGGACCGGCTGTTTGCCCGCGAGCGCGAGGGCAAGGTGCGCATCCTGTGGAACCATGTACTGGACGAGGTGCTCGGCGACGACAGTGGCGTCACCGGCATGCGGGTCAAGGCAGTGGGCGATGGGGCCACCCAGGAGATCGACCTGGCCGGCGTCTTCATCGCCATCGGCCACAAGCCGAATACCGACATGTTTGCCGGCCAGCTGGAGATGCACAACGGCTACATCCGCATCACCAGCGGGACCGAGGGCAATGCCACCGCCACCAGTGTGCCCGGCGTGTTCGCGGCCGGCGACGTCGCCGACCACGTCTACCGCCAGGCCATCACCTCGGCGGGCTTTGGCTGCATGGCCGCCCTCGACGCGGAAAAATTCCTCGACGCCCAGGGCTGACCCTTGGCCAGCATTCCCCGGCTGCGCCCCGGCGCCCCCTTTCCGCCCACCAGCCGGGCCCTGGACTACCCCAGCGGCCTGCTCGCGGTGGGCGGCGAGCTGACCCCGGAGCGACTGGTGGAGGCCTACCGCCAGGGCATCTTCCCCTGGTACGAGCCCCCGCAACCGGTACTCTGGTGGACCCCCGAGCCGCGGGCGGTCCTGTTCCCCGAGCAACTGCATGTCGCGCGCTCCCTGCGCAGGACGCTGCGCAGGGGCAGCTACCGGGTCTGCTGCGACCGCGACTTCAGCGGCGTCATGAGCGCCTGCGCGGCACCCCGCCAGGGAGTCGAGGGCACCTGGATCACCGGCGACATGCTGCGCGCCTACACGGCACTGCACCGGCGGGGGCTGGCCCACTCGGTGGAATTGCGGGATGCCGAGGACCAGCTGGTGGGCGGCCTCTACGGCGTCGCCCTCGGCCAGGCTTTCTTCGGCGAATCGATGTTTTCGCGGGTACCCAGTGCCTCGCGCATCGCCCTGGTGGCCCTGACGCGAATTCTTTCACTTGGCGGCTACCGGCTCCTCGACTGCCAGGTGGAAAGCGCCCACCTCTCCGGCATGGGTGCGACCACCCTCTCCCGTCTGGACTTTGAAGCCCTGCTTGCGCAAACTGTGGAAGCGCCCGCGGATTCCTCCGTGTGGGCGTTCGAGGCCAATTGCGGAGAGCTGCTGACGTGACCTCTTCCCTGCGCGACCTGAAGGTGTACACCACCTACCCGCACACCTGCAGCTACCTGCCGGACCGCGAGGCCACCACCCTGTTTATCGACCCGCGGCAGGACATCGACCAGGCCCTGTACAGCCGCCTCTCCCAGCTCGGTTTCCGGCGCAGCGGCAGCCATATCTACCGACCCCACTGCGCCGACTGCAGGGCCTGCATACCGGCGCGCATCCCGGTCGAGCGCTTCCGCCCGGACCGCTCCCAGCGCCGCATCTGGCGTCGCAACCAGGACCTGCTGGTGATGCACAGCCAGGACATTCGCGACGAGGAAGCCTACGATCTCTACTACCGCTACATCGAGCAGCGCCACGCCGACGGCGACATGTTCCCCCCCGACCGCGAGCAGTACCTCTCCTTCCTCAACGACCCCTGGCGGGTGACCCGCTACCTGCGCTTCTACGATGGCGAGCAGCTGGTGGCGGTGGCCGTGGTGGACGAATTGGAGGATGGACTGTCGGCCATCTACACCTTTTTCGAGCCGGAACAGGAGCGCCGCGGCCTGGGTGTGTTCGCGATTCTCTGGCAGATTCAGCGCGCCCGGGACCTAGGCCTGGCCCACGTCTATCTCGGCTACTGGATCGAGAATTGCCAGAAGATGCGCTACAAGGACCGCTACCAGCCCCTCGAGCTCCTCGTCGAAGGCCGCTGGACCGCGTCGCGCTGATTCCCACGGGGGTCTGGCACACGCCGCGCCTTTGGTGCAAAATGCGCCCCTGTTTTTTCAAGGGACCACTTGCGCATGGCGAAAGAAGACCAGATCGAGATGGAGGGTGAAATCATCGACACCCTTCCCAACACCATGTTCCGGGTCAAACTGGAAAATGGCCACGTCGTGACCGCTCACATTTCCGGAAAGATGCGCAAGCATTACATCCGGATCCTGACCGGTGACAAGGTACGCGTGGAACTGACCCCCTACGACCTGACCAAGGGTCGCATCACCTACCGGGAGCGCTGATCGCGGCGCGCCAGCCCCGACGCACGGCAGGGGTGGCGCGGCGACGCAAGCGGACTCAGGCGGGCTCCGCCTCTTCCTCCCGCAGGGCCTCCACCACCAGGCGATCAGCGTCGGCATCCAGCCCGACATGGGCGACGCCACCCTTTTCGCTCAGGGCGCCAAACAGCACCAGCTCCGCCAGGGGCTTCTTGATGTGTTCCTGGATCACCCGGGCCATCGGGCGCGCGCCCATGTTGCGATCGTAGCCCTTCTCGACCAGCCACAGGCGGGCGTCCTCGTCCACCTCCAGCGTCACCCGCTTCTCGTCCAGCTGACCCTGCAGCTCGGTGAGGAACTTGTCCACCACGGTGAGTATCACGTCCTCGCCCAGGGGCTCGAACTGCACAATGCTGTCCAGGCGGTTGCGGAACTCCGGCGTAAACAGCCGGTTGATCGCCTCCAGGGCATCGGTGCTGTGGTCCTGGGTGGTGAAGCCGATGCTGCGGCGACTGACACTTTCGGCCCCGGCGTTGGTGGTCATCACCAGGATCACGTTGCGGAAGTCCGCCTTGCGCCCGTTGTTGTCTGTCAGGGTGCCGTGGTCCATCACCTGCAGCAGCAGGTTGAAGACTTCCGGGTGAGCCTTCTCGATTTCGTCCAGCAGCACCACGGAATGCGGGTGCTTGGTGACCGCGTCGGTCAGCAGGCCGCCCTGGTCAAAGCCAACGTAGCCGGGCGGGGCCCCGATCAGGCGCGACACCGTGTGCCGCTCCATGTACTCGGACATGTCGAAACGGATCAGCTCCAGCCCCAGCTGGCGCGCCAGCTGGCGGGTCACCTCGGTCTTGCCCACCCCGGTCGGGCCGGCCAGCAGGAAGGAGCCGATCGGCTTGTCGCCGGAGCGCAGGCCGGCCCGGGCCAGCTTGATCGAGGTCGCCAGGCTGCCGATGGCGGCGTCCTGACCGAAGACCACCATGCGCAGGTTCTGCTCCAGCTTCTGCAGGGTCTCCTTGTCATCCGAACTGACCGATTTCGGGGGAATGCGGGCGATCTTGGCAACCACTGCCTCGATGTCCGCCACCCCGATCACCTTCTTGCGCTTGGAGGGCGGCTGCAGCTGCTGGTAGGCGCCCGCCTCGTCGATCACGTCGATGGCCTTGTCCGGCAGGAAACGGTCGGTGATGTAGCGGGCCGACAGATCCGTGGCCACCCGCAGGGCGCGATTGGTATAGCGCAGGCCGTGGTGTGATTCGAAGCGGCTCTTGAGCCCCTTCAGAATCTTGTAGGCGTCCTCCACGCTGGGCTCGAGCACATCGATCTTCTGGAAGCGACGGCTCAGGGCCTTGTCCTTGTCGAAAATACCGCGGTATTCGTGGAAGGTGGTGGAGCCGACACAGCGCAGCTTGCCCGAAGTCAGCAGGGGCTTGAGCAGGTTGCTGGCATCCATGACCCCACCGGAGGCCGCCCCCGCGCCGATGATGGTGTGGATCTCATCGATGAACAGGATCGCGCCCTCGCGCTGCTTGAGTGCCGCCAGCAAGCCCTTGAAGCGCTTCTCGAAATCGCCGCGGTACTTGGTACCCGCCAGCAGCGCGCCCAGGTCGAGGGAATAGACCACGCTGTCGCGCAGCATCTCCGGGACCTCGCCGTCTACGATTTTCTTGGCCAGGCCCTCGACAATGGCGGTCTTGCCCACGCCGCTCTCCCCCACCAGCAGGGGGTTATTCTTGCGCCGCCGGGCCAGTACCTGGGCCACCCGCTCCACCTCGGGGCTGCGGCCGATCAAGGGGTCGATGCGCCCGGCGCGGGCTTCCTCGTTGAGGTTGGTGGCAAAGTTGTCCAGGGGGTTGCCCTCGCCCTCCTCGGCCGCCGCCGGCTCGCCGGCCACCTGGCCGGGCTCGGCACCCTCGCTTTCGTTGGAGACCTTAGAAATGCCGTGGGTGATGAAGTTGACCACGTCGAGACGGCTGACCCCTTGGGTCTTGAGGAAGTAGACCGCCTGGCTCTCCTGCTCGCTGAAGATCGCCACCAGCACATTGGCTCCGGTCACCTCACTGCGGCCGGAGGACTGCACGTGGAATACCGCGCGCTGCAGCACGCGCTGGAAGCCCAGAGTGGGTTGGGTTTCCTGCTCCTCGCTGTCGTCTGGAATCAGTGGCGTGGTGGCGTCGACAAATTCCACCAGGTCGCCGCGCAGGGCCGACAGGTCCACCCCGCAGGCCTTGAGAACCCGCACTGCCTCGTTGTTGTCCAGCAGTGCCAGCAGCAGGTGCTCGACCGTCATGAACTCGTGACGGCGGCTGCGCGCTTCGCGAAAGGCCTCGTTGAGCGTCAGTTCAAGGTCCCTGTTCAGCATAGTGCTCACTCCCGGGCGTTCAGCCCTCCGATGCCTCGATTTCACACAGCAGGGGATGCTGGTTCTCCCGCGCGTACTGGTTGACCTGGGTGGCCTTGGTCTCGGCGATATCCCGGGTGTAGACCCCGCATACCCCTTTGCCCTGGGTATGTACGGTGAGCATGACCCGGGTGGCCTGCTCGCGATTCATGCGAAAGAAGACTTCCAGCACCTCGACGACAAATTCCATGGGGGTGTAATCGTCGTTGATCAATACCACTTTGAACAGCGGCGGCCGCTTGAGTTCAGGGCGCGACTCCTGGAGTGCCAGATCGCCGTCTCCGTCGCGGTGTTCCTGGTCGTCAGCGGCCAGCTGCCAGCCCCGGAAAACCTGTTGTTCCATCACGCTAGCCAGACCTCGCTCGTGCGCAGTTACCGTGTGTCACCCCGATTATAAGCGAAATGGGGGCGGCTTGTGGGGACAGGCGAACCCGCGGCGCCGAAAGCCGGCGCCGGGACGTCGCGATAAAACGGGGGAAACAGCGCGGAGCCCGGACGGGCCCCGCGCGGAGGGGACTTAGCCGATGCTGGCGAGAATCGCGTTGAGCGTCTGGCTGGGGCGCATGGCGGCCTCGGTCTTCTGACCATCGGGGCGGTAGTAGCCGCCGATGTCCACCGGTGCGCCCTGCACGCCGTTGAGCTCCTCGAGAATCACCGACTCCTGCTCCACCAGCTGCCGGGCGACCGGCTCGAAGCGCGCCCGCAGGTCGGCGTCCTCGTCCTGGGCCGCCAGGGCCTCGGCCCAGTACATGGCCAGGTAGTAGTGGCTGCCGCGGTTGTCCAGCTCCCCGGCCTTGCGCGAGGGCGACTTATTGCTGTCCAGGAACTTGGCGTTGGCCTGGTCCAGGGTCTTGCCCAGCAGGCGCGCCCGGGCGTTGTGGTGCACCTCGCCGTAGTGATCCAGGGAGGCCGCCAGGGCGAGGAACTCGCCCAGGGAATCCCAGCGCAGGTGATTCTCCTCGACAAACTGCTGCACGTGCTTGGGCGCGGAGCCACCGGCGCCGGTCTCGAACAGGCCGCCGCCGTTCATCAGCGGCACGACAGACAGCATCTTGGCACTGGTACCCAGCTCCAGGATCGGGAACAGGTCGGTCAGGTAGTCCCGCAGCACGTTGCCGGTCACCGAGATGGTGTCCTGGCCGGCGCGGATGCGCTCCAGCGAGAAGCGACAGGCATCCACCGGCGCCATGATGTGGATTTCCAGGCCGCTGGTATCGTGCTCTTTAAGGTAGGTGTTGACCTTGGCGATCAGCTGGGCGTCGTGGGCGCGCTTTTCATCCAGCCAGAATACCGCCGGGGCCCCGGAGGCGCGGGCACGAGTGACCGCCAGCTTGACCCAGTCGCGAATCGGCGCATCCTTGACCTGGCACATGCGGAAGATGTCGCCGGCCTCCACGCTCTGCTCCATCAGCACCTTGCCGGCGCTGTCGACCACACGCACCACGCCGTTGCCGGGCACTTCGAAGGTCTTGTCGTGGGAGCCGTACTCCTCGGCCTTCTGCGCCATCAGGCCGACGTTGGGCACACTGCCCATGGTGGTCGGGTCGAAGGCACCGTTGGCCTTGCAGTCCTCGATGACCGCCTGGTAGACCTCGGCGTAGCAGCGATCGGGAATCACCGCCTTGGTGTCCTGCAGCTCGCCGTCCGGCCCCCACATGCGGCCGGACTCGCGAATCATCGCCGGCATGGAGGCGTCGATGATGATGTCGCTGGGCACGTGCAGGTTGGTAATACCCCTGTCGGAGTTGACCATGGCCAGCGCCGGGCGCTCGGCATAGGCAGCCTGGATGTCCGCCTCGATGGCGGCACGCTTGTCTTCGGGCAGCTCCTGCAGGCGGGCCAGCAGGTCGCCGAAGCCATAGCTGACATCGACACCCAGCTCGCGAATGCTGTCGGCGTGTTTCTCGAACACATTCTTGAAGAAGACTTCCACCGCGTGGCCGAACATGATCGGGTCGGAGACCTTCATCATGGTGGCTTTCAGGTGCAGGGAGAACAGTACACCGCGGGCCTTGGCGTCCTCGATCTGGGCGGCAAAGAACTCGCGCAGGGCGCGGACACTCATCACCGCGGAGTCAATCACCTCGCCAGCGAGCAGCGGCGTGCGCTCCTTGAGGACCCGCGTGTCGCCGTCGGCGCTGACAAACTCGATCTTCACCTCGCCGGCATCGGCGACGGTGACAGACTGCTCGCTGCCGTAGAAATCGCCCTGCTCCATGTGCGACACATGACTTTTCGAGTCGCTGCTCCAGGCACCCATCTTGTGCGGGTTCTTGCGCGCATAGGCCTTGACGGATTCCGGCGCGCGGCGGTCGGAGTTGCCCTCGCGCAGCACGGGATTCACCGCGCTGCCCTTGACCCGGTCGTAGCGCGCCTTGATGTCGCGCTCTTCATCGTTCTTCGGTTCGTCGGGGTACTCGGGCAGGTCGTAACCCTGGCTCTGCAGCTCCTTGATTGCCGCCTTCATCTGCGGCACCGAGGCACTGATGTTCGGCAGCTTGATGATGTTGGCCTCGGGGGTCTTGGCCAGCTCACCCAGCTCGGCCAGGTCGTCGCCGATGCGCTGCTCATCGCTCAGGCGCTCGGGGAACTGGGCGATGATGCGACCGGAAAGAGAGATGTCGCGGGTTTCCAGGCCGATACCGGCGGCCGGGCCGGCAAATGCCTGAACGATGGGCAGCAGCGAGTAGGTAGCCAGCGCTGGCGCTTCATCGGTCAGGGTATAGATGATCTTTGCTGTCATGGTGCTTCCTTGACGTCTAAGGAGTTTCAGGAAAGAGAGGCACGCCGCCTGTCCCATCGCCGGGGGAATCGCTTATCATGCAGCCAACTGGAACTTGCAGCACGGCAAAACGGGCGGGATTGTAGCACGCAGGCCCGCCCTTGTGCAGCGCAACCCGGAGCCGGGATGGCCCGTATTCTCTTGTTCAACAAGCCCTGGGGAGTCCTCAGTCAGTTCACCGACCGCGAGGCCGGGCGCCCCACCCTGGCCGACTACCTGGACGCGCCGGGCTTCCGCGTGGCCGGCCGACTGGACCGCGATTCCGAGGGCCTGCTGGTGCTCACCGATGATGGCCGCTGGCAACAGCGCATCGCCAACCCGCGGCATCGCCACTGGAAAACCTACCTGGTGCAGGTGGAAGGCGACGCCGGCGAGGAGGCGCTGGCGCGCCTCGCCGGCGGCCTGACGCTGAAGGACGGCCCCACCCTGCCGGCCCGGGTGCGACGAATACGGGAACCCGACTGGCTGTGGCCCCGCGACCCACCCGTACGCGAGCGCAAGAACGTGCCGGACTGCTGGCTGGAAATCCGCATCCGCGAGGGGCGCAACCGCCAGGTTCGGCGCATGACCGCCGCGGTGGGGCTGCCCACCCTGCGCCTGGTGCGCGTCGCGGTCGGCGACTGGTCACTGGCCGGCCTGCCTCCGGGGGGACACTGTTTCCACGAGCTGCCCGAATTGCCTGGCGCCAGGGAGGGCAAGCCATCGACCGGCACGTCACAGCGAGGCAGGCCACCGAATCGCCCGCAGCCGAAGCGCCGCGCCGGCGCGCGCGCCGAGAAGCGCCATTCGAGAAGGAACACGTCATGAGCAGACACTGGCACCCCCACCTGACCGTGGCCACCGTGGTGCACCGGGACGGCCGCTACCTGCTGGTGGAGGAACGCGACAAACAGACTGGCGCGGTGGTTTTCAACCAGCCCGCGGGACACCTGGAGCCGGGCGAGAGCCTGGCCCAGGCAGCCCTGCGCGAGACCCGCGAGGAGACCGGCTGGGAGGTAACGCTGGCGGGCATCCTCGGTTTCTCGCTGTACCGGGCCCCGTCCAACGGCGAAACCTATTACCGCAGCAGCTTTCTCGCCAGCCCCGTCGGCCCACTGGAGGGCGCCACCCTGGACCCGGACATCATCGCCACCCACTGGTTCAGCGGCGAGGAATTGCGCGCCATTTCTGATAGAATGCGCAGCCCGCTGGTGCTGGCGGACATCGAGCGACACCGCCGCGGCACCCTCTACCCCCTGGACCTGATACACGAGTACTGAAACCGCCAGCATGGGCCTCAATTCTGCCACCAAGGTGATCGTCGGCATGTCCGGCGGCGTCGACTCTTCCGTCGCCGCCCTGCTCCTGCGCGAGCAGGGCTATCAGGTGGAAGGCCTGTTCATGAAGAACTGGGAAGAGGACGACGGCACCGAGTACTGCACAGCGAAAGAGGATTACGCGGACGCCCAGGCGGTCGCGGACAGTCTCGGCATCACCCTGCACGGGGCCAATTTCGCCGCCGAGTACTGGGACAATGTATTCGAGCACTTCCTCGCCGAGTACCGCGCGGGACGCACTCCCAATCCGGACATCCTCTGCAACCGCGAGATCAAGTTCCGCGCCTTCCTCGACTACGCGCTGCTGCTCGGCGCCGACTGCATCGCCACCGGGCACTACGCCCGCCGCGGCGAAGCCGATGGCAAGGCCACGCTGCTGCGCGGCCTCGACAGCAACAAGGACCAGAGCTACTTCCTGCACGCGGTAGGTCACCAGGAGCTGGCCCGCACCCTGTTCCCGGTGGGCGAGCTGCCCAAGCCGGAGGTGCGCGAGATCGCCCGCCGCCACGGTCTGGCCACCCACAGCAAGAAGGATTCGACCGGCATCTGCTTTATTGGCGAGCGCCGCTTCAAGGATTTCCTGCAGACCTACCTGCCGGCACAACCGGGGGAGATCCGCAGCCTCGAGGGCGAGCACCTGGGGCAGCACCAGGGCCTCATGTACCACACCCTGGGTCAGCGCCAGGGCCTGGGCATCGGCGGCCTGGCGGGCCACGACGAAGCACCCTGGTATGTGGTGGGCAAGGATCTCGAGCACAATGTGCTGCTGGTTGGCCAGGGCAATGACCATCCCGCCCTGTTCAGCAATGCCCTGGAAACCGGGGAGTTCTACTGGATTGCCGGCGAAGCCCCGTCCCTGCCCCTCGCCTGCAGCGCCAAGGTGCGCTACCGCCAGCCGGATCAGACCTGCCGGGTGGAAGCCCTGGATGACGGACGCTGCCGAGTCACCTTCGACAGCCCCCAGCGCGCCGTGACCCCCGGACAGTCCGTGGTCTTGTACGCGGGCGAGCGCTGCCTGGGCGGCGCCGTGATCGAGACCACGCGCTGAGATGCCTATGGACACGGACAAGCCCCTGGTCCAGCAGACCATCGCCCTGGCCGGCGTGACCCAGGCCGCCAGACTGGTGGAACAGGTGGCCCGCACCGGCAGCTGCCCCGAAAACTTCCTGCAGGCCTCCCTCGACAGCCTGTTTGTCTTCGAGCAGGAGCGCGCCGAGGAGATTTTCGGCGGCACCGCCAACCTGCGCCTGGGTCTCGATAGCCTGGCCGGATTCATGCTGAATCGCGCCGAAGTGCGCCAGGCGGCGGTGGTGCGCTATCTTTTCAACCTGCTGCACCTGGAGCGCCGCTTCGCCGCCAACCGCGAGATGATGTCGGTGGTGCGCTCGCGCCTGGAGCACACCGGCTTTCGCAACGAACATTTTGACAGCTCCCTGAACACCCTTTGTCACAGCATTTCGGGGATTTACCAGGACACCCTCAGCACCCTGCCCTTCCGCATCCAGGTCACCGGCAGCGCGGAGCAGTTGCAAAAGCCCGAGTGCGCGGACCGCGTGCGCGCCCTGCTGCTGGCAGGGGTACGCTCGGCCTTCCTCTGGCGCCAGCTGGGCGGGCGGCGCTGGAAGCTGCTGCTGCAGCGCCGCAGGCTGGGACTGATCGCCCGGGACCTGGCCCGGGATCTCGACACCGCACCTCATCACTGAATTACCGGAGAACGGCATGAACCTCACCCCCCTCACCGCGGTATCCCCCATCGACGGCCGCTATGGCAACAAGACCGACAGCCTGCGGGCGGTGTTCAGTGAGCACGGCCTTATCCAGCGCCGGGTGCTGGTGGAAGTCCGCTGGTTGCAGCAGCTGGCCGCCCTGCCTGGGATCCCCGAGGTGCCGGCCCTGTCCAACGCTGCCAACGCCTACCTGGAGAACCTGCTGGACAACTTCAGCCTACAGGACTCCCAGCGCATCAAGGATATCGAGGCAACCACCAACCACGACGTCAAGGCGGTGGAGTACTTCATCAAGGAACGCCTGGCAGAGCAGAAGGAGCTCGCCGCGATCAGCGAGTTCGTGCACTTCGCCTGCACCTCCGAGGACATCAACAACCTGTCCCACGCCCTGATGCTGCGCGACGGCATGCAGCAGGTACTGCTGCCCGCCATGCAATCAGTCGTCGAGGCCCTGACCGACCTGGCCGAGGAGCACGCCGCGGTGCCCATGCTCTCGCGCACCCACGGCCAGACCGCCAGCCCCACCACCCTGGGCAAGGAGCTGGCCAACGTGGTCGCGCGCCTGCGCCGCCAGCTGGACGGCCTGCAGCGGATCGAATACCTGGGCAAGATCAACGGCGCGGTGGGCAACTACAACGCGCACCTGGCGGCCTATCCTGACGTCGACTGGCAGGCCAACGCCGAACAGTTCGTCACCGGGCTCGGGCTAACCTGGAACCCCTATACCACCCAGATCGAGCCCCACGACTACATGGCCGAACTGTTCGACGCCATGGCGCGCTTCAACACCATCCTGATCGACCTGGACCGGGACGTCTGGGGCTACATTTCCCTGGGCTATTTCCGCCAGCGCACCGTGGCCGGGGAAGTGGGTTCCTCGACCATGCCGCACAAAGTCAACCCGATCGACTTCGAGAACTCCGAGGGCAACCTCGGCCTGGCCAACGCCATCTTCCAGCACCTCGCCAGCAAGCTGCCGATCAGCCGCTGGCAGCGCGATCTCACCGACAGCACTGTGCTGCGCAACATGGGCGTGGGCTTCGGCTACTCGCTGATTGCCTACCAGGCCAGCCTGAAGGGCATCGGCAAGCTGCAACTCAACGCGGCAAAACTGCAGGAAGACCTGGACCACAGCTGGGAAGTGCTCGCCGAGCCAATCCAGACGGTGATGCGCCGCTACGGCATCGAGCAGCCCTACGAGAAACTCAAGGCGCTGACCCGCGGTCAGGCCATCACCCGCGAGTCCCTGGAAACCTTCCTGCACACCCTGGAGCTGCCGGCGGATGCACGGGAGGCCCTGCTGGCCCTGACCCCGGCCAATTACATTGGCAACGCCACCGACCAGGCACGGGCCATCCGGAAGCCCTGAGGTGGCAGCCCGCGGCCTGCTCCCCGACCCCGCCAGTTTTCTCGAGCGCCACTGGCAACGGGAACCGCTGCTGATTCGCGGTGCACTGCCCGGCTTCCAGCCTCCGGTCAGCGCCGGGGAGCTGGCCGGGCTGGCGATGGAGGCGGAGGTCGAGTCGCGCATCGTGGTGCGCCGCGACCAGGGCTGGGAACTGCGTCACGGCCCCTTCGATGCCGGAGACTTTGACTGCCCCGATCCCTGGACCCTGCTGGTCCAGGGCGTCGACCAGCTGCTGCCGGAGGTGGCCGAACTGCGCCGTCTGGTGAATGGCCCACCGCTCTGGCGACTGGACGACATCATGGTCAGCTACGCCAGCGACGGCGGCGGTGTCGGGCCGCACTTCGACCGCTACGATGTCTTCCTGCTGCAGGGCGAAGGTGAGCGCATCTGGCGCCTCGGCCAGCGCTGCGACGAGCACAGCGCCCTGCTGCCCCACGATGAGCTGTGCCTGCTGAAGCATTTCGAGTGTCAGGCGGAATACCGCCTGCAGTGTGGCGATGTGCTCTACGTGCCCCCGGGCGTCGCCCACTGGGGCATTTCCTGTGGCGAGTCCACCTGTTTCTCCATCGGCTTTCGCGCGCCGCGCCTGGCCGACCTGCTCTCGCGCTGGACCGACGTGCGCCTCGAGAAGCTCGGCGACCACCAGCTCTTCGGCGATGCCGGCCGCGGGCCGGCGCGACGCCCGGGGGAAATCGATTCCTCGGACATCCAGCGCGCGGTCGAACAACTGCGCGCCCTGCTGCAAGCGGACAGCGACCCCCAGTGGTTCGGCGAAGTGATCACGGAGGGGCAGCCCCCCGATCCCGACCGCGAGATGATCGACGCGCTGCTGGCGGCGCTGGCAGCTCCGGATGCTCGTATCTGCCTCTCCCCCGAGGCTCGACTGGCCTGGCAGGCACTGCCCGACGGCGACCTGCGGGTCTTTGTCAACGGCCACAGCCAGCGCTGTGCTCCCGCCCTGACCGACACACTCGGCGCGCTGTGTGACGGGCAGACTCTGCCGGTCTCGACCATACTGGATCAGCATGAGAGCGCCGGCGCGGTGCTCGAGTTCCTGGTGGTGATGGGAGGACTGGATGTCGACTGAGGAAGCGGAGACCACGATTCGCCGGGCGCAATGGCCCACGGAGGAAAGCCTGTTGCGCCAACTGCGACAGGCGGTATTCGTGGAAGAACAGGGTGTGCCCCCGGAGATCGAGTGGGATGGCCGCGACGCCGAGGCAAGCCATGTGCTCGCCCTGCGCGACGGGCACCCCGTGGGCTGCGGACGCCTGCTGCCGGATGGCAAGATCGGTCGCATGGCGGTACTGCCACCGGAGCGCGGCCGGGGCATCGGCCACCGACTGCTGGAAGCACTGCTCAACGCGGCAAGCGAGGCGGGGCTCGAGGAAGTCTACCTGCACGCGCAACAGCATGCTGCGGATTTCTACCGCCGCGCCGGCTTTGTTCCCACCGGCGCGCCTTTCGAGGAAGCCGGCATCCCCCACATCGCCATGCGTCGCCCGCTACTGCAGCAGCCTCCAGCGGGTTTCCAGGGCGGTGTCACCTACCCGCAGCCCTTTGCCGACTATGCGGTCGCCCTGGCACAGTCCGCCCGGCGCAGCCTGTGCCTGCTCTCCCCCGCCCTCGACCACCGGGTGTTCGACCGCCAGCCCCTGGTGGACGCCCTCAGTCAACTGGCCCGGGACTCCCGACAATCCGAGGTGCGAATTCTGGTCAGTGACTGGCGTCCGATGGTGCAGCGGGGCCACCGCCTGCTGGCCCTCGCCCGCCGGCTGCCCTCCTCGGTGCGCCTGCAGCAGCTCACCGAGCATCCCGACTGGAAGGGCGAAACCCTGCTGATCCGGGACCGCAGCGGCCTGCTGTGGCAGCCGGGGGAAAGCGACAAGAGCGGCTTCTGGCAACCGGACTCAGCCGCGGAGGTCCGCCCCTACCTGGATCGCTTCGAGGAGCTGTGGCGACACAGCGCCACCCACGTGGAGTTTCGCAGCACGCCGCTGTGAGCAGCGCTGGCTCAAGCTGCCCCTGACGCCAGCCCACAGTCACCTCAGGGCAGCATGACACCCACGGCATTGCCCTCGTAGACCAGGGAATGGCACGCCAGCGCATGACAGGGCTCCTCACTGCGGCGCAGCACGGCACCCGAGTCCAGCGCAAAACGATAGCCATGAAGGGGGCATTCGATCACGCCGTCGGCCATGGCGGCGTCGAGAAGCGGATGCCCGCGATGGGGACAACGGGCCGCCACCAGATAGCGCTGACCCTGCTCCTGAATCAGCAGCAGTTCCAGGTCGTCAATCTTGTACTGGCGACGGTAACCGTCGTGGAGGTTGATGAGCTTTTCCAGGGAGAAGAAGCGCATCAACCGCGACTCACATCAGGTCAATCAGCTGCCTGGCCGCATGCCAGGCGGTGATTTTCCCCGCCTCCACCTGCTGCTCCAGCTCGGGCAGCAGGCGCTTGACCTCGGGGTTCTGCTTCAGACGCAACATCAGCATGTCGTTCATCAGGGAACGCATCCAGTCGCGGTTCTGGCGCGCGCGCTTGGCGTCGAAGGCGTCTGCCTTGCGGGCCGCGCTCCAGTAATCCACCACCATGCCCCAGACCTTGTCGATGTTGATGTTTTTCAAGGCCGAGCAGGTGGTCACCTGAGGCGTCCACCAGGTACTGTGGCGCAGCAAATTCATGGCCGAGTTGTAGTGCTGGCGAGTGCGTTTGGCGGACAGCTCGCTGTCGCCGTCCGCCTTGTTGATCACCAGGGCGTCGGCCAGCTCCATGATGCCGCGCTTGATCCCCTGCAGTTCGTCACCGCCACCGGGGAGCATCAGCACCATGAAAAAGTCCACCATGCCCGCCACCTGGTACTCCGACTGGCCGACACCCACGGTTTCCACCAGGATCACGTCGAAGCCCGCGGCCTCGCAGAGCAGCATGGTTTCGCGGGTCTTCTGGGCCACGCCACCGAGGGCGCCGGAGGACGGCGACGGCCGGATATAAGCCTCCGGGCGACGGGACAGCTGCTCCATCCGGGTCTTGTCGCCCAGGATGGAACCGCCCGCCACCGGGGAGCTGGGGTCCACGGCCAGGACCGCCACACGCTTGCCCTGCTCGATCAGGTAGAGACCGAAGGCCTCGATGAAGGTGGACTTGCCCACCCCCGGCACGCCGGAAATACCGATGCGGATGCTCTTGCCGGCCTGCGGCAGCACCTGCTCGAGTACCGTCTGGGCCTCTTCGCGGTGCTGCGGCAGGCTGCTCTCCACCAGGGTGATGGCCTTGGCCAGGGCCCGGCGATTGCCACCAACCAGCGCTTCCAGGTCAAGCGAACTCACGTCAGGCCGACTTCCCCTGGGCTTCGTTGACCGCATCCATCACCTCGCGAGCACAAACCGGGATCGGGGTGCCCGGGCCGAAGATGCACTTGACCCCCGCCTGGTAGAGGAAGTCGTAGTCCTGCCGCGGAATCACGCCACCGGCGATTACCACGATGTCCTCGGCGCCCTGCTTGCGCAGTTCTTCCACCAGTTCGGGAATCAGGGTCTTGTGGCCGGCGGCCAGGGAGGAAGCCCCGACCACATGCACGTCGTTCTCGATCGCCTGACGCGCCACTTCCTCGGGGGTGGAGAACATCGGCGACAGGTCGATGTCGAAGCCGACATCGGCGAAGGCCGTGGCCACCACCTTGGCGCCCCGATCGTGACCGTCCTGGCCCATCTTGCACACCAGCATGCGCGGGCGGCGACCGAATTTCTCTACGAATGCATCGATATCCATGCTGATCTGCTTCCAGTTCTCGTCTTCCTGGAATGCCGAACCGTAGACCCCGGACACGGTCTGTGCCTGGGCGTTGAAGCGTCCGTACTCGCGCTCCAGGGCAAAGGAGATCTCCCCCACGGTGGCCCGGCGGCGGGTGGCCTCGATGGACAGCTCCAGCAGGTTGCCCTGGCCGCTCACCGCGGCCTGATAAAGCTGCTCGAGAATATCCTCGACCGCCGCCTCGTCGCGGTTCTCGCGCACGGCAGCCAGGCGCGCCAGCTGCGACTTGCGCACGGCTTCATTGTCGATTTGCAGGACGTCGACTTCACTGGCGTCGTCGGTCTGGTATTTGTTGACCCCGACAATCACGTCGTCACCGCGGTCGATGCGCGCCTGCTTGCGGGCCGCCGCCTCTTCAATGCGCAGCTTGGGCATGCCGGTCTCGATGGCCTTGGCCATACCGCCGGCCTCCTCGACCTCCTCGATCAGCTCCCAGGCCTTGTCGGCGATATCCTGAGTCAGTTTCTCCATCAGGTAGGAGCCGCCCCAGGGGTCGACCACATTGGTGATGCCGGTCTCTTCCTGGATGATCAGCTGGGTGTTGCGGGCAATGCGCGCGGAGAACTCCGTGGGCAGGGCAATCGCCTCGTCCAGGGCGTTGGTGTGCAGGGACTGGGTCCCGCCAAAGACCGCGGCCATGGCCTCGATGGTGGTGCGCACCACATTGTTGTAGGGGTCCTGCTCGGTCAGGGACCAGCCGGAGGTCTGGCTGTGGGTCCGCAGCATGGAGCTCTTCGGGTTCTTCGGATTGAACTCGGAAACGATCTTGGCCCACAGCAGGCGCGCGGCGCGCAGCTTGGCGATCTCCATGTAGAAGTTCATGCCGATGCCCCAGAAGAAGGACAGGCGCGGGGCGAACTGGTCGATATCCAGGCCCGCCGCCAGGGCGGTGCGGATGTACTCCTTGCCGTCGGCCAGGGTGTAGGCCAGCTCCAGGGCGGCGTTGGCGCCGGCTTCCTGGATGTGGTAGCCAGAGATCGAGATGGTGTTGAAGCGCGGCATGTGGTTCGAGCAGTAGGCGATGATGTCGCCGATGATCTTCATGCTCGGCTGCGGCGGGTAGATGTAGGTGTTGCGGACCATGAACTCCTTGAGGATGTCGTTCTGGATGGTCCCCGCCAGTTGCTCCTGTTTCACGCCCTGCTCTTCCGCGGCGACGATGTAGCCGGCCAGAACTGGCAGCACCGCGCCGTTCATGGTCATGGAGACCGACACCTGCTCCAGCGGGATGCCGTCAAACAGGATCTTCATGTCTTCCACGGAGTCGATCGCGACACCGGCCTTGCCGACATCACCCGAAACCCGCGGGTGGTCGGAGTCGTAGCCGCGGTGGGTCGCCAGGTCGAAGGCCACGGAAACCCCCTGGCCACCGGCTGCCAACGCCTTGCGGTAGAAGGCGTTGGACTCTTCTGCTGTGGAAAAACCGGCGTACTGGCGGATAGTCCAGGGGCGACCGGCGTACATGGTCGCCTGGGGCCCGCGGATATAGGGCGACAGACCGGGCAGTGTATTGGTGAACTGCAGCTCGTCCAGGTCCTCGGCGGTGTACAGCGGCTTGACGGCGATACCCTCGGGGGTCTGCCAGGTCAGGCTGTCCAGCGGCTTGCCCTTGAGGCTTTTCTCCGCCAGGTTACGCCAGTCGTCCAGGTTGGTTTTGCTCTTGTCGTAGATCTTGTCGCTCATGGGGTTCTCCGCGGGTCCGCTCAGTGCTCGTCGCCCGGCTGGTTGATTTCAATCAGGACGCCGTCACAGCTCTTCGGGTGAATGAAGATCACCTTGGAATTGTGGGCACCCGGCGCCGGCGCATCGGACAGGAACTGGTAGCCCTTTTCCTTCAGTCGCGCCACGTCCTCCTCGATGTTGTCCGAGCGGAAACACAGGTGGTGCAGGCCGCCGCCGCGCTTTTCCAGGTAAGTGGCGATGGGGCCCTCACCGTTCAGCGGGTGCACCAGCTCGATGTTGGTCGGCGGCAGCGGGAAGAAGGCGGTGCTGGTCTTCGCCGGCACCACGTCCTCGGTACCCTCGAAGGGCAGGCCGAAGTCTTCCATGAAGCGCTTGATGGCCTTCTCCAGGTCGGGCACGGCAATGGCGATGTGATCCAGTGCGGTAATCATGGCAAACCCTCTCAGATAACCTGTGTCAGGAAGCGTGCAGTGGCCTCGCGGCGGCGCTCGGCCAGTTCCTCGGGGGATTCCACCTCGATCTTCTCGTCCGGCGTGATCTTGAACAGGGGCTGTCCCTTGTGAATGATCACGCCATCGGTGTCCACCAGCACCTTGTCGATGGTACCCGAGAACGGTGCGTAGACCTTGTTGAACATCTTCATCACTTCGACGATGTACAGCGGGTCGCCGGCTTCGAAGTGGTCGCCCTCCTGCACATAGAGCTCGTGTTCCGGGGACTCGCGACCATAGAACATCCCGCCGCTCTCGGCGAGGATCTCGTCGGACTTGGCCACCGGCGGCGGCACCAGCACCTTGGCCATGCGGCCCTGCAGCTCGCCGTCGAACAGGCGCTCCGGAATGTGGATGGACAGGTCCTCGTTCACCGTCAGATCGTAGAAGCCGGTGGCCTCGGCAATGCTGGGCAGGATCGCCAGGATACTGACGCCCGACTGGAAGCCCTTGTGGGCCGCACGCACCTGCAGCCAGGTGGCTTCGGACATGCCCGCCGGCGCCTGTTCGCTCTCCAGCGCGGACTGCAGGGCAATCCAGTCCTCGGCATCCAGGCGCTGGGACAACTCGGCGTAGAAGTCCAGGGCCTCCTGCAGCACCTGGTGATCGTGATCCCAGATCACCGTCGCAGCCGGCGCCTCGGGCGAGTAGTCCATGTTGAGGAAGTGATAGGTGTCCGCCAGCAGCTCGACCGGGTTTTCGTTCCAGCTTACCTTGCCGTCGATCAGCGTGTAGCAGTCACGATTGACGCTGAGCCAGCCGCTGAGGATGTGCGGCTCTTTCAACAGGCGCTCCACCGGCCGCAGCAGCAGGGTCGCCTTGCGATCCAGGCTGTCCCGCAGGGCCTTTGCGGCGGCGTCGCTGTGACCCTCGAGGGCGTGGCGACAGATCTTTTCCCAGGCGAAGTGGACATCCAGGTGGTTGGCCTGGTTCTTGAGCTCGCCCACCGCGGTCAGGTAGGGCACGATAAAGCGCGTGGTCGGCCGGGCATTGATGTTCTGGCCGATGAACCAGTTGACCAGGCCGTAGTGGAACTCGAGGTTGGTGGCCAGGTCCTTGCCGCGCATGCGGGTGCGGCGAATGACCTCGGCCATGCGCTCATAGGTCTCCAGGCGCGACTCGCCCACGGTCAGCAGCAGGGCGATGTTGGAGTCATAGGCCCCCGCCAGGGTGTACTTCATGAACACGTCGGTGTCCGGGTTGTGCAGGCTGATGCCCTGGTCGTCGCGGATCTCGCCCTCGAGAGCGTCGCTCCAACCTTCGATGACGCCACCGGCCGAAGGCTGCAGGGCCTGGTTGGTGGCGTTGAGGCGCGCCTCCACGGAGTCGTTGTGGCGCAGGTGGCGGGTCGGCCGGGGCAGTTTCGGGCCGTGGGCCGCCAGCAGCACCATGGCTTCCACCAGGGACTCGACCACGAAGTAGTCATTGTCGTCCTCGGGATTGGTGAAGCGCAGGGAGTAGCACAGCTCGGTAACCCGGTGCTCCACCTGGATGCGGGTGTTCATTTCCATGAAGAAGTGCTTGTCGCGGTCGACGATGCACTCGAAAGTGGAAACCGAGTCCAGACCCACCGCGGCGCCGAAGCGCGAGGCCTCGTCTTCCATCTCCTGCAGGGTCTTCAGATCCTGGCGCAGGATCGCCGCCTCGGTACCGCGACCGGAGGCCTCGGCCTGGGCGATGGCCTTTTCCAGGGATTCCACGGTGACCGAGACTTCCAGCAACTTCTGCTCGTGCATCTGCAGGGAGCAGTCGCGGCCCCCCATGGTCGTGCACCACTCGCCGTTGCCGATCACCTGGATTTCCTGGTGACGCGTGGTTTCGATGTTGAGCTCCACCAGCACGTTCTTGTTGTCACCGACGCCAGTGGTCTTCACCTCGTTGAGGATCTCGCGGACCAGCTCCGCGGTGCGCTCCGCCTCACCGAGGCCGAGGATGCGCTGGCCCTTGCCGCCACCGCCGCTGATCGCCTTGAGACGAATGCGGTTTTCCGGGTAGTCGGCGGCCATTTTCTTGACCGCCTCGGTGAGGGTTTCGCACAGCTCGTCGACGGTATACAGGTCGACGCCCTTGCGGTAGGACGCGGCAAGCACCAGGTCTGCCTTGTCCTCCAGGCTGATCTCGGCGTCGTCGAGCTTCTGCTCATCGACTTCCAGGCCATTGGCCTGGCACAGAGCCTTCAGCGCCCCCACGTCGGGGTGCTTGCGCAGCAGCGTCAGCGCGGTGCCGTTGTCAATCCCCGGGGTCACCGACACACCCGCCTTCAGGGCGGTACGCTTGGCTTCATCCTTGAGGCCCGCATCGTGGACCGTGCGCGAACAGGGACCAATGAAATTCAGGCCGGCCTTCTCCATGGCCGCAACCATGTTCTCGTCCTCGGCCATGAAGCCGTAGCCGGCAAAAATCGCGTTGTAGTCGTTGTCCCGCGCGATGCTGATGATCTGCTGGATACGCTGGTCGCGCTCTTCCTTGTTGGCGCCGGTGTAATCGGGCACCCGGTGTACCCGGTCGGGGTCGGCAATGGCGCGCAGCTCGGGGGCCAGGGCGTTCTGGTAGACAATCGAGTCCTTTTCCGAGAGCAGGATGCCGTAGTGCTCGATTCCCATCTCGGCAAACACATCCATGGCTTCCTTGCGGATCGGGCCACGGCAAATGATCAGGGGACGCAGACCGGTGCAGTCGAACTGGCGGACCCAGGGTGAATGGTGGCGACCCAGGCGACGGTCACGGTGAATCAGGGGGTTGCGCAGATAGTATTCGTTGGACACGCTTTTTTCCTCAATCAGGCGTTGGCCGGGGCGTCGATCAGTGGAATTCACGCTGGACACTGCCCAGCGGTTCCGGCGTGTAATGTCTGAGACAGAAGTCCATGTGCTCCGCCAGTACGGTGCGCAGATCGGAGGGCATCACGATCTGGGAGATGGACCCCAGGCTCAGGGCTTCGTTGGGGTTCATCAGCTCCTGTTCGTAGCGCTGGGCCAGGGCCTGCTCCTCCGACTTGACCCAGGCGTGTACCAGCTGCTCCGCAGCGGATTTCGCCTGCTCCGCAGGCAGGCCCGCGCGCATCTGGGCTTCGGTTTCATCGGCCACTTTCTTGCCGATACTGCCGCGGATCTTGCGCAGCTCGTCCTTGTAGACGTACTCGACCCCGGCCGGTCCCATCACGGCAACCCGCGTGGTAGGCAGGGCCACCACGAAATCGGCACCCGTGGCGTAGTTGTTGTAGGAGGCGTAGGCACCGCCGAAGGCGTTGCGCACCAGCACCAGGAAGCGCGGGGTGCGCAGGTCGACGATCGCGTCCAGCATGGCGCGACCCGCCTGCACGATACCGCCCGCCTCCTGCTCCTTGCCGGGCAGGAAGCCGGTGGTGTCCTCGAGGAAGATCACCGGGATGTTGTAGAGGTTGCAGAAGCGGATGAAGCGCGCGTTCTTGTAGGCGGCGGCAATGTCGATCTGACCCGAGGCAACGGCGGAGTTGTTGGCCACGAAGCCGACCACGTTGCCCCCGAGGCGCCCCAGGGCGGTAATCGTGTTGCGCGCCCGCTCCGGCTGGATTTCCAGGAAATCACCGTGATCACAGAGCTGCTGGATCATGATGCTGATATCGAAGGGCGTGTTGTAGCCGGTCGGCGAATTGAAGGCTTTCTTGAGCAGGATATCGATATCCCAGGTCTTGCGGTTCACCGGGTCCGAGGAGGCCTGGTAGGGGGCCAGGGAAGCGTTGTTGCTGGGGAGGTACTTGAGCAGCTCGCGCACCTTGCGCAGGGCGGCCACCTCGTCGGGCACCACAAAGTCGGTGACACCGCTCTGGCTGTGAACACCCGGGCCGCCAAGCTCGTCGGGGGTCACGTCCTCGCCGAGGACCGACTTGACCACACCGGGGCCGGTCAGGCCGAAGAAGGTGTCGTTGGGCTGGATCAGGAAGCTGCCCTGGCGCGGCAGATAGGAACCGCCGCCGGCATTGAAGCCGAACATGCACATGATGCTCGGCACCACGCCACTGATCTTGCGCAGGGCGGTAAAGGCATCGGCGTAGCCGTCCAGGCCGCCCACACCTGCCGGAATGTAGGCACCGGCGGAGTCATTCAGGCCCACCAGGGGAATGCGGCGCTGGGCCGCGAGTTCGAACAGGCGCGCCAGCTTCTCGCCGTTGGTGGCGTCCATGGAGCCGGCACGCACGGTGAAATCGTGGCCGTAGATGGCGACGTCGCGACCGCCCACCTGGATCAGCGCGGTCACCAGCGAGGCACCGTCGAGATTCGGGCCCCAGTTCTGGTAGAGGACCGTCGGCTCGTTGTCAGACAGGCAGCGAATACGCTCCCAAATGGTCATGCGCTGCTTCTGGTGCTGGCGCTGGGTGTTCTTCACGCCGGCGGCGCGGAAGGGCCGCTGCTGCAGCTCCCAGCCAGCCTTGAGCGCTTTCTCGTAGAGGCCCGGCGCAGTGGCCAGCTGACCCGGCACCCGGAACTCCTGTTCGTCATGGGTGGCGAAGGGGTTGCTGAGGGAGGCGATCAGGTCTGAGTGCTTGTCTGTCATAGGTGTGTAGTCCATGCTGATGGGCTGTCTGCTCTTCCGAGCCGGCAGATACCTGTACCAGTGGTCGTGGGTCCCGGGTTTACAGTCGACAATGGCGGGGCTTACGATGACCGACCCGGCCTGAAATCGGCGCACCACCTTAATTCCACGACCCGCAAAAGTCAATTTGGACAGGCCCGATACGAGCCATTGTTTTTTTGCGTAAGCCCTTGTATTTACTTGAACAACCGAGTAATTGCGTAGCCTTGGCGGCAGTGTACTACGCAACAAGGCAATGCCCATTCACTGCAAGTGACAGGAAAATCGACCCTTGACGACACCGCGACTGCAGCTGGACGAAATCCCCTACCGGGAAGACGCCAGCACACTGTTCGAGACACTGCGCCAGCGCCCCGGCGCCGCCTGGCTCGACAGCGCGCAACCCGCCGCCAGCGGGGGGCGCTACGACATCATGGTCGCCGACCCGATGCCGGGCTGCCCGCGCCCCCCCGCCGCAACCGCCCAGGCCGCCGCCTGGCGCAGCTGGCTCGAGGACCTCAAGGCCTTCCATTCCCACCACTGGGGAAACTACCCTCCCACCGACCCACCGCTGCCTTTCTGCGGCGGACTCCTCGGCTACCTGGGTTACGAGGCGGGCAGCGCCCTCGAAGGCATAGCCGTCCCCTGCCAGGACCCGGTCGAGGTCGCCGCCCCTGTCGCCCAGGTTCAGGGCTACCGCTGGTGCGTCGTCCAGGATCACCTTCTGCGCCGGGCCCTGCTGGTCAGCCAGTCCGGCCTGCCCGCCAGTGAAAAGGCCGGGCTGCTGCGGGCACTGCAGGCCGCGCCCACCCAGCCCCCGCCAGCCCTAGCCCCGGGCTTCGCCCTGCAGCGGCGCTTCGAGCCCACCCGCAACCGCCAGTGGTATCGACAGGCCTTCGAGCGCATCCAGGATTACATCCACGCCGGCGACTGCTACCAGGTCAACCTGGCCCAGCGTTTCACCGCGGCCTGTGAGGGTGACCCCTGGCTTGCCTACCAGACCCTGCGCCGGGTGGCGGCGGCACCCTTCTCGGCCTTTATCAGCCTCGACCAGCAGGATGCGCTGCTGTGCCTGTCCCCCGAGCGTTTTCTCTCGCTTCAGGGCCACCAGGTGGAAACCCGCCCGATCAAGGGCACCCGCCCCCGCAACCCGGACGCCGCCGAGGATCTGCGCAGCGCCCAGTCCCTCAAGAACAGCACCAAGGACCGGGCGGAGAACCTGATGATCGTCGACCTCCTGCGCAATGACCTCGGCCGCAACTGCCTGCCGGGCAGCATCCGGGTCGATGCCCTTTTCGCCCTCGAAAGCTACCCGACGGTGCACCACCTGGTCAGCACCATCCGCGGCGAGCTGGCCCCGGGCCGCCACGCCCTCGATCTCCTGCGCGACAGTTTCCCCGGTGGCTCGATCACCGGCGCGCCCAAGCACCGTGCCATGCAGATCATCGCCGAGCTCGAAGCCTGCCCGCGGGAGGCCTACTGCGGCTCGGTGTTCTATCTCAGCGCCGATGGACGCATGGACAGCAACATTGCCATCCGCAGCCTGCTCTGCCAGGACGGTGAACTGCGCTGTTGGGGAGGAGGCGGGATCGTGGCGGACTCGCAGGCGGATGCGGAGTACCAGGAGACGCTGGACAAGGTCGGGCGACTGCTGGCGGCACTGGAGGAGCGTTTCCTCTGAATCACCCCGCGCACTGATCGCCCCGTAGCATTGGTTTCGCTGCCGGGTACGTTAGCGACATCTCGCTCCGACATGAGTATTGCCCGCATTAAGGTCCGGCGGTGACCAGTTGGGCCCAGTTTGGGACACGCTGCAAGTACGTCCCTGTACGCTCCTCGCTGGCCGTCCATGGCCAGCGAGGGTCCCAAACTGGGCCCAACTGGTCACCGCCTCAGCGGATAACCGGAAACACTGACGCTTCGATCAAGCGCCAACGAGCTCAGCGGGAGGGCTCGTAGTAAACAGCGCGCGGTGATAGCGCGAGGCGAGCAGCCCCTCGGGCCAATGCCGAGAACACATCCTGGAGTGGAGCCAGCACAAACGCTTGAGCGAGTGAGTAGAGCGCGCAGAAACCACCACGCCGCAAATTTGCCGCGGAGGTGCCGGTGCGCAGGGCGCCGGTGGGGACCTTCGGCGGCATGGACGCCGCCGAAGAGCTACAGGGACGTACTTGCTGCGTGTCCCCACCGGCGCCCTGCGCACCGGCACCGGAACCCGCTAACGAAGCGGCGAGGTGTCCGCGGCAGGGTGTCAGAGGCTGAGCTTGCGGTTGCTGGCGTCGAGGAAGGCCTGCTTGAGGGCGGGGAAATCGTGTACCGCCGTGAACTGCGGGAACTCGTCGATCACATTCTGCGGCGCGTGGAAGAGGATGCCCACGTCTGCTTCGCCGAGCATGGTGGTGTCATTGTAGGAGTCCCCCGCGGCAATCACCCGGTAGTTCAGGCCGTGCAGGGCCTGTACCGACATCCGCTTGGGGTCCTTCTGACGCAGTTTGTAGTCGACCACCCGCCCGCTGTCGTCGACTTCCAGGCGGTGGCAGAACAGGGTCGGCCAGCCCAGCTGGCGCATCAGCGGCTGGGAGAACTCGTAAAAGGTGTCGGAGAGGATGATCACCTGGAAGCGCTCGCGCAGCCAGTCGAGAAACTCCGCGGCGCCGGGCAGCGGCTCCAGGCCGGCGATAACGTCCTGAATGTCGTCAATCTTCAGGCCGTGCTGATCCAGCAGGCGCAGGCGCTGCTTCATCAGGACATCGTAGTCGGGAATGTCGCGCGTGGTGGCACGCAGTTCGTCGATACCGGTGCGCTCGGCGAAGGCGATCCAGATTTCCGGTACCAGTACGCCTTCCAGATCCAGGCAAGCCAATTCCACGTGCTGTTCTCCCACTCGTTCAGAAAGGCGCACAATCTACCCAAGGGCGGCCGCTGCCACAAGGGGCCGTCAATAGACCGGCAGCTCAATATGCGAGAAAAGCTCGTCCAGTTCAGTCTTGCTGTGCTGACGGAAGGCTTCCTCGACGACGTCGCGGGTCAGGTGAGGCGCAAAATCGGTGATGAAATCGTACATGTAACCGCGCAGAAAGGTGCCGCGACGGCAGCCGATCTTGGTGATGCTGCTAGCGAAGAGGTGGTCGGCATCCAGCGGGACCAGATCGCTGTCCGCCTTGGGGTCGTAGGCCATGCCGGCAACGATCCCAATACCGAGCCCGAGGCGCACATAGGTCTTGATGACGTCGGCGTCTGCCGCGGTGAACACGACCTTGGGCGTCAAGCCGCGGGCGACAAAGGCCTCATCCAGCTTCGATCGTCCGGTGAAGCCAAACACGTAGGTGACGATGGGGTGGGCGGCAACATCCTCGAGGGTGAGCTGTGACAGCTGCGTCAGGGGGTGGTCCCGGGGCACCAGCACGCAGCGATTCCAGCGGTAACAGGGCAACATGATCAGGTCGCTGAAGAGCTCGAGCGCCTCGGTGGCAATAGCGAAATCCACGGTGCCGTCTGCGGCCATTTCGGAAATCTGCATCGGCGTTCCCTGGTGCATGTGCAGCGACACGTCTGGGTAGCGCTTGATAAAGGCGCGAATGGTCTCGGGCAGGGCATAGCGCGCCTGGGTGTGGGTGGTGGCGATCGACAGGCTGCCCTTCTTCTCGTTGGAGAACTCCTGGGCCACCTGCTTGATGCCCTCGACCTTGCGCAGCACCTCCCCCGCTGCCTCGAGGATGGCCTCCCCGGCAGGCGTGACATGGGTCAGGTGCTTGCCGCTGCGGGCAAAGATCTCCACCCCGAGCTCGTCCTCCAGCAGGCGAATTTGCTTGCTGATGCCCGGCTGCGAGGTGAACAGACTCTGGGCGGTCGCGGACACATTGAGCTCGTGATGGGCAACTTCCCAGATGTAGCGCAACTGCTGCAGTTTCACGACCCACCTCCGCGACAGACTCCGCCACCGGCGGTGTGTCCGGTAGCGCCCAAGGCTTATGAAACAATAGTACCTCAGGGCACTGAAAGCCAACAGTTTTGGAATAAGAATGCTTGCAGATGCTGATCAGAGCCACCACCCCGCGACGTTACCGCGGAGGTGCGGGCGTTTACTTGGCCTTGGGGGACCGTCGCCGGCCATGGATGGCCGGCGACGAGCGTACAGGGATGTACTCGCAGCGTGTCCCCCAAGGCCAAGTAAACGCCCGCACCGAACCCGCTAACAACGTCGCCCAAAGGCCGATGGCACAACCCCCTCAGGTCGCCCGCGGATTCGCCACCCCGTGCGGCACATGGCCGGTGGCGATGTGTGGACTCGCCAGGCGGCAGTGGGTCTCCTGGTCGTCGAAAAACACATCGGCCTGATAGGCGCGCAGGAACTCGGTCTTGTTCAGCCCGCCGAGGAAAATCGACTCGTCGATGCGGATGTTCCAGGCCCGCAGGGTGCGGATCACGCGCTCGTGGGCGGGCGCCGAACGGGCGGTCACCAGGGCGGTGCGAATCGGCGCCTCACTGGCGGGAAAGGCCTGCTGCAGGGTGTGTAGGGCGGCCAGAAAAGGCTTGAAGGGACCGCCACTCAGGGGCGTGCGCGCCGCCGCCCGCTCGCTGGCGGTGAAGGCCTCCAGGCCCTCCTGTTTGTAGATCCGCTCGGCCTCGTCGGAGAATATTACCGCGTCGCCATCGAAGGCAAAGCGCAGCTGGTCGGTGCTGCTGCTGGCGGCCTTGTTGGACACCAGGGTGGCGGCGGCAACACCGCTGTCCAGGGCCGAGCGCACGTCGTCGGGCTCGCTGGAGAGAAACAGCTGGCAGCCGAAGGCGTGGATGTAGCGCCAGGGGCTTTCGCCGCCACAGAACGCCGCCCGACTGATGTCCAGACCGTAGTGCTGGATGGAGTTGAAGACCCGCAGGCCGGTATCCGCACTGTTGCGGGACAGCAGCACCACCTGCACCCGCGCGGCATCCCCCAGCAGCGTATTCAGCCGAAGCATTTTCTGCACCAGCGGAAAAGCCTCCCCCGGTTCCAGGGGCTCCTCCTCACGGGCAATCTGGTATTCGGAATAGGCCTGCAGCCCCTCCTCCCGGAACACCCGGTGACTCTCGTCCAGGTCGAACAGGGCGCGGGAGGAAATGGCCACCACGAGTTGGCGATCGTCGCTCTGCGTTACTGCACTCATGGCGTCAGCTTACTCCCTCAAGGGCTGCGCTCGCCAGCGGCAAAATACTCGCGCGTCATGCGAAATACCAGGGGGGAAAGCAGCAGCAAGGCGACCAGGTTGGGAATGGCCATGAAGGCGTTCAGGGTGTCGGCAATCAGCCACACCAGCTCCAGTTCGATCAGGGTGCCCACCGGAATCGCCAGCACCCAGAGCAGGCGGAAGGGCAGACTGCCGCGCACACCGAACAGGAAGACCACACAGCGCTCGCCGTAGAAGGACCAGCCGATCATCGTGGTAAAGGCAAACAGGCACTGGCCGATGGTGACCACATATTCGCCCCCGGGGAAGGCCTGCCCAAAGGCCATCGAGGTCAGGCTGGCGCCACTGATGCCCGAGGGCAGAACGTCCATGATGACTATCACCAGGCCGGTGATCGAGCACACCACCAGGGTATCGATGAAGGTGCCAAGCATGGCGATCATCCCCTGGTGGATCGGCTGGTTGGTGCGGGCCGCTGCGTGGGCAATCGGCGCACTGCCCAGACCCGCCTCGTTGGAAAAGATGCCCCGGGCCACACCAAAGCGCAGGGCGGCCCAGACCGTGGCGCCGGCGAAACCGCCGACCGCCGCCGAACCGGTAAACGCGGATTCGACAATCGTGATCACGGCCGCTGGAACAGCCTGCAGATGGCTCACAATCACCACCAGCCCCATCAGCAGGTAGGCCACCGCCATGAAGGGAACCAGCCAGCTGGCGACCGAGGCAATACGCCGTACCCCGCCCAGTACCACGGCGGCGACCAGCACCGCCAGCACCAGCCCGGTGACCAGGGGCGGCACTGCCATGGCATCTCCCAGCACCTGGGATACGGCATTCGACTGCACGGTATTGGCAATCCCGAAACCCGCCAGGCTGCCGAAGAGGGCAAAGGCCCAGGCCAGCCAGTGCCAGCGACGGTGCAGTCCGTTGCGGATGTAATACATGGGCCCGCCACTGTAGTTGCCGCGGGCATCCTGCTCGCGAAAACGCACCGCCAGCACGGCCTCGGCGTACTTGGTGGCCATCCCCACCAGGGCCGTCATCCACATCCAGAACAGCGCCCCCGGACCGCCCAGGGCCAGGGCGGTGGCCACACCGGCAATGTTGCCGGTGCCGATGGTGGCGGACAGCGAGGTCATCAAAGCACTGAAAGGCGAGATATCACCGCCGCCCTCCCCCGTTCGGCCACCAAACAGCAGGCGGAAGGCCCGGGGGATATTGCGCACGGTCATGCCCCGCAGGCCCAGGGTCAACCACAACCCGGTACCCAGGAGCAGGACCAGCATCACCGGGCCCCAGGCCCAGCCGTTGACGGTGCGAATGATACCTTCGATGTCCATCGACACCTCGTTGTTATTCAGCGGGAAAAATCGAAGCCAGCCGCCTGTGGAAAGACCCCGAACACACCACCGGTGTGCAGGAACACGATGTCCCGGCAGCCCTCAAAACGGCCCGCGGCAATTTCCCGCAGCATGCCCAGGAAGGCCTTGCCGGTGTAAACCGGGTCCAGCAGCACCCCCTCGAGCGCGGCCAGGTCGGCGATCAGCTGAAACACCTCGCGGCTGGCGCGGGCATAGCCCTCGCCGACATAGCCATCCAGCACCCGCACGTCCAGTTTTGCCGGCAGCGCTTCACCGCTGCGGCGGGACCAGTCGGCGGCGTCCGCGGCCACCTTGTCGAGAAAGGTCTGCTCGTCATCGCAGACATTGACCCCCCAGACCGTCACCGGCAGGTCCAGAAGTCCGACCCCGAGGGTGAGGCCTGCCTGGGTTCCCCCGGACCCGGTGGCAGTCACCAGGTGCCCGACAGGCAGTTCCGCCGCAGCCATGTCCCGGGCCAACTCCTCGCAGGCCGCCAGGTAGCCCCAGGCGCCCAGACCATCGCTGCCGCCGGTGGGAATCACCAGCGCCTTGTGCCCGCGACGGGCGTAGTCAGCGCGCCAGTGCTCGAGCAGATCGGCCTGCTCGCGCAGATACTGCGCCCGGGGGTAGCAGCTGACCCGGGCCCCGGCGAGATGGTCGAGCAGATAGTTGCCTTCGGCCCGCTCCGGCGTATCGCCGCGCAGCACCAGATGGACCTTGAGACCCAGCTGCGCGCCTACAAAAGCCGTGGCCCGGCAGTGATTGCTCTGCAGGCCGCCGCAGGTGATCAGCGTGTCATAACCGTGGTCGAGAGCGTAGGCGGCAATGAATTCCAGCTTGCGCACCTTGTTGCCACTGAGCAGGCAGCCGGTCAGGTCATCGCGCTTGATCCACAGCCGGTGTCCCCGCCCCCAGTGTTCGGTGGCCCGGGTCAGCAACTGGAGGGGGGTTGGACGGCGGGCCAGCTCGACCCGCCGCGGGAAGGTCAGCGAGGTCATGCCTCAGCCGATGGACTTGAGGGTTCCCTTGGGAAGGACTGCGTGCACATGGATACGCTGAAATTTCATGTCCACATTATTGGCGACGTTGAGCACCATGTAATTGTCGTCCAGCGAGGTGATGCGACCGAGGATACCCGAGGTGGTCACCACCTCATCGCCCTTGCTCAGGGCGGAGACCATGGCGGCGTGCTCCTTCTGCCGCTTGCGCTGGGGCCGGATGGCGATGAAATAGAACAGGGCGAACAGACCGATCAGGAACACGATCTGGAACAGTTCACCGCCACCCTGGGGAGCGGCGCCCTCGGCCTGGGCCCAGGCACTGCTGATAAATAGGCTCATGCAGAATTTCCTTGCTGCGAATGGTCAGAACAGGCGCCGTCGACGCCGCGGGAAGACGCACAATGTAACCGTAATGGCCGACCCGCTGCAATCCGTAGACCTTCGCCACGGCAGCCTTTGAGAGACATAAAAACCTAACCACGGTCAAGATATGACGCCGACCGAGGGCGGTGTATCATAGCGCCTGCATCAATCAACCCACGGGGCACCGCTGCCCACTATAACAGGGAGACACCCGAGATCATGAGTGACTTGGCCGAGATCACCCAGCGACTGCAGACCGCGACCGAGCAGCTGACCGCGGCAGGCGCCCCGTTCGAGCTGGAAACCCGCGAGGTCAACGGCATACCGCTGCGGGTCTACAAGAACGCACCGCGCACCCTGCCCGCCGCGCTGGCACAGGCGCGGGAGCACGGCGACAAGACCTGTATCACCTACCAGGACGAACGCTACAGCTTCAACGAGTTCTTCGCCGCCGCCGACCGCCTGGCCCACTACCTGGTCAATCAGGCCGGCGTGAGCAAGGGCGACCGGGTGGCCATTGCCATGCGCAATTATCCGGAATGGATGATGTCTTTTGTCGCCATTGTCTCCGTGGGCGCAGTGGCGGTTCCCCTGAACAGCTGGGGCCGTGCCGAGGAGCTCGGCTACGCCCTGGGGGACGCGGCGGCGCGGGTGGTGATCTGCGACATCGAGCGCCACGCCCTGGTCGCCCCACAACTCGGGGAACTGCAGTGCAAGGCAATCGTGGTTCGCGCCGGCGACACGGATATCGGCGAGGCGACATCCTGGGAAACCACCCAGAGCGCCCCCGCGGAATGCCCGCAAGTGGAGATCGCCCCGGACGACCTGGCTCTGATCATGTACACCTCGGGCACCACCGGCAAACCGAAAGGCGCCGCCTCAACCCACTTTGCCATCGGCCAGTCCCTGCACAACTTCAACCTGCACGCCTTCAGTTCGGCCATGGCCAATCCCGAGGCCGTGGGCCGGATGATGGAGTCCGGCTTCGAGCCCTCCACCCTGCTCGCCGTGCCGCTGTTCCACGTGTCCGGCTGTTACGCCGTGTTCCTGCTCAACCTGGTGGGCGGGCGCAAGACCAGCATCATGTACAAGTGGGACCCCGAGGAAGCCCTGAAGATCATCGAGCGCGAGCGCATCACCGTGTTCACCGGGGTGCCGGCCATGACCATCGCCATGCTCGAGTCAGCGGCTTTCGAGGAAGCCGACACCCGCAGCCTGTTTTCCGTAGGTGCCGGCGGCACCGCCTGCCCGCCCCACCTCAAGGACATGATCTACGGCAAGCTGCCCCACGCCTACCCCGGCACCGGCTACGGCATGACCGAAACCAACGCCGCCGGCAGCAGCTGCACCGGCGAGGCCTGGCGCCTGCAGCCGCGCTCTTCCGGCACGCTGCCGCCGATCATCGAGATGCGCGCCGTCAGCCCCGAGGGCGAGGTCCTGCCCCGGGGCGAGGCTGGCGAACTCCAGGTGCGCAGCCCGACCAATATGCGCGAGTACTGGAACCGCCCCGACGCCACCGCGGAAACCATCGTCGAAGACGGCTGGCTGCGCACCGGGGATATTGGCTACGTCGACGAGAATGGCTTTGTTTTCATCGTCGACCGCATCAAGGACATGGTGATCCGGGCGGGGGAAAACATTTACCCGATCGAGGTCGAGGGTGTGCTCACCGCCCATGACAAGGTCATCGAGGCCGCCGTCTACGGGCTGCCCCACCCCCAACTCGGCGAAGAGCTCGCGGCGACCGTCTACGGGCGCGATGGCGTCACCGCGGAGGAGCTGCGCAGCCACCTGAAAGCGCACCTTGCAGGCTTCAAGATCCCCACCCAGTGGGTACTCGCCAGCGAGCCGCTGCCGCGCAACGCGACCGGCAAGATACTCAAGCGGGATGTGCGCCAGGCGCACCTGGCGAACTGGGAATACAACTGAGGAACGCCGGCGGCGCCCCGCACCGGGGCGCCATCAGCAGGTTCTCTCGCGATAGAGCGCCTCGGCGTTCCCGTGTGAAAGAGAGTGCGTGGAAGCCGGCGCCTACCGCACTCAGAGTCCCATGAAGTCCGGGGCGTTGAAGACCCAGCTTTTTTCCTCCACCCGGCGACTGATGCGCCAGCCAGCGTCCGTGCGGCGGTATTCATCCAGGTACCACAGACCGATCAGGAAAATCTGGGTGCCCCCCTCCGGCAGGTTCATTTCCATCGGGTTGAAGCACATGATGCGCCCGCGACCGGTGTCGCTGTCAACTGTCACCTGCAGATTGGCATTGAGGTGCTGGGAATGGGGAAAGCGCGCGTCGGAAACGGCATCCGTCAGATAGACAATGGTCTCCTCGACATTGCCGACACCGCCACCAAAGGCCGAGTAGTCAATGTGGGCATCGGCCGTGAAGACTTCATCGCGCAGTCGCTGAAAGTCCTTGCGGTCGATCAGGTCAGCGTAGTGATAGAGCAAATCCTGAATCTCAAAACGATCTGAAATTTCCTGCTGAGACAGCATCTTACAAGTTCCTTTTAAAGTTATTAATTACTAAATGTAGACCGCGGACCAAGGCACTGCATGGCCCGCGGCAAGGCTAGAAATCCATCGGCAGGGGGATATGGCTGGCGAACATGCGGTCGCGGTGGGCCAGCAACCGCGGGGTCAGAGCCTCCGCCACCGCCGGACTGAGATCGCTGTACATGGCGCGCAGGCCCTCGTCCATCGGGCAGTCTGTCGCTGACAGGGGCCGCAGCATGCCGGCGAAGGCCGCCCAGTAGAAGTCGGGCGCGGCCGGCTCCGCCCCGAGGAAATAGGCGTGGCCCTGGGCCTCACTGGCCGCCAGAACCTCGTCCAGGTGAGCCAGCAACGCGACCAGTCGCGGCTCGGCCTCCGCGGCGGCCGTCTCCGACCAGCCAAAGCGCTGCGCTATCGCCGACACCATGGCCGGCGGCTCCGGCATCTGCATGCCGGGTGCCAGCAGCTGCAGGCGGCGCTGCCAGCCGATGCCCTCGACCCCGGCAACCAGGGCCGAGAGACCTATCGCCCGGGCCCGCCCTGCGGGGTCCGCGGGAAGCAGCGGCCGCTCCGGCGCCAGGCGCTCCGCCAGGCACAGCAGGTCCAGCCAGTGACAGACCGGCGGTTCGTCGTTGTAGACCGCCACCGGCGCGGAGGCCTGGCCGGTCCAGTCGCGCAACTCGCGGTTCTCTTCCCCGGCCACCTGCCGCACTGGGAGGTAATCCAGGCCCTTCCAGCCCAGAATGGCCTTGGCGGCCTCGCCCCAGGGACCGGGCGCACCCGCTGTCAGCACCAGGCGCAGCCCCGTGGCTCGACGCCCCTCCTCCACACTGGCGTATTCCATGGCTACTGATCCAGCTTGAACACGCGGATGGCGTTCTCGCGCAGGAACTTCGGCCACACCTCGTCGCGGAAGGGCACGTCGGGCAGCTCGCGGAAGATACGATCCAGGGACAGCCCCATCGGGAAGTAACCGGCGTACATGACCTGATCGGAACCCCGGGTGTTGGCAAAATGCACGATGTCCTTGGGGTAGTGCTTGGGTGCGAAGGCACTGGTCATGTAGTGCAGGTTGGGGTACTTGAGCATCAGCTTCCAGGCCACGTCGGTCCAGGGCTCACAGCCGTGGCGTGTCACCACCCGCAGCTCGGGGAAGAACCACAGCACCTCGTCCAGCAACTCGACCTTCTGCGGGCCGAAGGGCAGGCGCGGACCGGGAATGCCCATGCAGGGACAGAAGGGAATGTCCAGCTCCACCAGCTTGGCGTAGATGGGGTACCACTTCTTGTCGTTGACCGGAACCGGCGGGCAGATCATCGCGGGAGACGCCGTCACCGCCTTGATGTCGAACTCTTCCTTCATGGCGACGATGGTGCGCACCTCGTCCATGCCGTTGTTGGGGTTGGCTTCGTAACAGGCGAAGAAGCGATCCGGGTAGCGGCGCAGGGCTTCCTTGTGCTGTTCGGCATAGGGGCCGACGCCGATCATCGCCCGCTCGATCCCGTGCTTGTCCATCTGCGCCACGGTGTAGGCGACGTAGTCGTCCTGACCGTCAATCTGCGGAATGTCCTTGAACATGTACTGGGCCGGCATCTTGAACATCTCATGGCTCTGCTTGTCCATGAGCATCGGCTTGATCCACTCGTAGAAGTGGCTGTTGTCATCGCCGGGCACTGCCAGCATCAGGTCAATAACGCCGACATCCGTGGGCATGGGCATGGGGGCTTCTCCTGTCATTGGGCAAACTGACATTGTGCGCGCTGGCGCCGGGGATCCCAAGCTTCAAGGCCCCCGGATGCGCACAATTTGCCCCGGGGCACAAAAGCATGAACCGCCCGCCAGCGGCGCCGACAGCAGGTTACGAAGCGACCTCAAATGCTATCGGCATTTCCTTGATTCCATTGATAAAGTTCGATCTCAGCCAGCGTATCTCGCCATCCAGTCGCGGCTTGCGGATGCGCTTGACGATCTCGCGGAATATCACTTCCAGCTCCAGCCGGGCCAGGTGTGAGCCCAGGCAGAAGTGCTGCCCGATGCCGAAAGCCCGGTGGCCGTTGCGCACATCCTCGTACTGGTTGCGCTGGATATCGAAGCGGTCGGGGTCAGAGAATACCGCCTCGTCGGCGCTGGCGGCGCCGTAGAAGAGCTGCACCAGGTCACCCTTGCGGATCGTCGCACCGCCCAGCTCGACGTCCTCCATTGCGGTGCGCCGGAAGGCAATCACCGCCGGGTTGTAGCGCAGGAACTCCTCGATGGCATCGGGGATCAGCTCGGGGTCATCCACCAGCTTCTGGTACTGCTCCGGGTTCTCCAGCAGCAGACGCATGCCGTGGCTGGTTACCGTGCGGGTGGTCTCGTTGCCCGCCACGATCAACAACAGGAAGAAGTAGCAGAACTCATCGTCGGACAGGGGCTCATCCTCGACCGTCCCATCCAGCAGGGTGCCGACAATGCCCTCGGAAGGACTTTCCCGATGCGCCGCCGCCAGCTCCATGCCGAGCATGAACATTTCCATCATCGCGTTCATGCCGTCCTCTTCCGAGGTGGTCAGCTCCGGGTCGTCCATACCCAGCATGATATTGGTCAACTCGAACAGGCGTTTCCGGCGATCCAGGGGCACCCCCATCAGCTCGCAGATAGCGATCAGCGGCAGCTCCATGGCAACATCCTCGACAAAGTCGCAGCGTCCACCCTCGACGGCGCGATCGAGGATCTCCGAGGCGATCTCGCGGAAGCGCGGGCCATAGCTGTCCACCTTGCGCGGGGTAAAGGCGCTGCGCACCAGGCGGCGATACTTGAGGTGCTTGGGCGGGTCCATGTTGATCATCAGCAAGCGCTGCATCGCCAGCTGATCCGGGGGAAGGTCCTGGAGAAAACAGGTGCGCTCCTCGGAGGAAAACAGATCCGGGTGTTTCGACACGTAGTCCAGATCTTCCTGGCGGGTAATCACCCAGTAGCCGGGCTGATCGTCCCGGGGCTCGTGCCAGGAGACCGGCTGGTTTTCCCGCAGCCAGTGGAAGGAGGCCCGCGGCAGGCCACCGTGGTAGGTATCCGGGTCGTTCAGGTTGATGTGATAGGGACAGACAGACATGGCAGCAGACCTCGACAGGGCATCCGCCACACCGGCGGACTAATGATCGTTAGTCTATGCAGTGTAGCCGCTTTCTGCGACTCCTGAAAACCCCCGCCCGGGGCGGGGGTCTTCAGCCGATTTCAGCCAAGCTGCAGGGGCAGCCGTCGCTGCCGCTGGCCGGTGGCGGCAAACAGGGCATTGGCCAGGGCGGGGGCGGCCGGGGGCGTACCCGGCTCCCCCACCCCGGTGGGCGGCGCGTCGCTGTCCACCAGCACCACGGTCACATCCGGCATGTCAGTGTGGCGCAGCATGCCGTAATCGTGGAAGTTGCTCTGCTGCACCGCCCCACCCTTCAGGGTAATCTCGCCGGAGAGGGCCGCACTCAACGCAAAGGCGATGCCGCCTTCCATCTGGTCCTTGACGATCTGCGGATTGATCACCTGACCGCAATCGATGGCGCAGTAGACATGTTCGATACGCGGCTTGCCGTCCTGCAGGGAGACTTCCACGACTTCCGCCACATAGCTCTGGAAGGAGGCGTGTACCGCGAGGCCCTGATAGCGCCCCGGCGCGGCCTCTCCCCACCCGGCGGCGCGCGCCACCGCCTCCATGACACGGCGCTCGCGGGAGTCCTCCGGCAGGTGGCGGCGACGGAAAGCAAGCGGATCCTCGCCAGCCGCATGGGCCAGTTCGTCGACAAAACTCTCGACGACAAAGGCCGTATGGCTGTGGCCCACCGAACGCCAGTAGCCCAGCGGCACCGGAATGGGCAGGTTGTGGTATTCGACGTGGATACCATCGAACTGGTAGGGCAGGCTGTCGGCGCCCTCCACCGAGGCGAAGTCCTCGCTGGCCACGACCGTGCCGATCAGCTGACGCGCTCCCCCGGGGACCCACTGGGGCAACATCGCCTTGGCCAGCTCGGGCATCATGAACTGGTTGATGCTGGGGCCAACCAGGCGGTGGCGCCAGTGGGAGACGACACCATCGGGATGCACTCGCGCCTGCAGCTCACCGGCAAAGGGCGGCCGGTAATGATCGTGCTGGATATCGTCCTCGCGACTCCAGACCAGCTGGACGGGGCGCTGCACATGCTGCGCGATCGCCGCCACCTCGGCCACGTTGTCCGCCGCGGCACGGCGCCCGAAGCCACCGCCGAGATACTGGTTATAGACCCGCACCGATTCCCGGGGAATGCCCAGCTGGCGGGAGGCCGCATCGCGGGCAATATCCGGCGCCTGACTGCCCACCCAGATTTCGCAGTGGCCGTCGCGCAGGCGACAAGTGGCATTCAGGGGCTCCATGGGCGCGTGCGCCAGCAGCGGCAGCTCGTAGCGCGCGCGCAGCAGCTTGCCGCCAGCCTCGCGGCTGGATTCATCCTCACGGATACTGGCGAAGTCATCGGCGTCCAGCGCGGCCTGCATGGCGGAGGATATCGCCTCGCTGTCACGCAGCTCGCCTTCGGGACCGGTGAAGCGAACCTCGACCTTTGCGGCAGCCTGACGCGCGTACCAGTAGCCCTCGGCCACCACCGCGACGCCGTAATCGGTGGCAAAAATATCCACCACCCCCGGCATGCTCCGCGCCGCCTCGGCCTCGAACCCCTCGACGCTGCCGTCGAACCAGGGGCAGCGCAACAGCACCGCAACCAGGGCGTCCGGTGGCGCGGCGTCGATGCCGAAGCGGGCACTGCCGTCCGACTTGACGCGGGCATCGACACGCTCGTCGTAGCGACCGATCCAGCGGAACTGGTCCGCGGTTTTCAGGGCCACCTCCTCCACCACCGGCAGGCTGCTCGCCAGGGGCACCAGCTGGGCGTAGGTGGCGCGGTAGCTGCCGTTGCTGGCCACCACCTCGCCGTCGCTCACCTCGAGGCTCTGCCGCGGCAACCCGCTCTGCTGCATGGCCGCGGCCACCAGGGTTTCTCGGGCGGAAGCACCGACCTGGCGCAGAACATCGTAGAACACGCGGATGGAGGCACTGCCCCCGGTAATCTGCAACTGCATTTCGGGATCGGCAAAGGCGCTGTGTACCGGGGCCATCTCCCAGTCGATGCGCTGTGGCGACACCTCCAGCTCCTCGGCCACCAGCGTCACCATGCCGGTCACGACCCCCTGCCCCATTTCCGCCTTGGGAATCTGCAGGGTGATGGCACCTTCCGGATCAATGCGCAGGAAGGCATTGGGGCGAAAATCCTCCGGCTCGCCCACCACCAGGGGGCCGTCGGAACAGCCCGTCAGGTGAAAACCCAGGGTGAGCGCCCCACCGGCCAGGGACACATTGCGAATAAACTGTCGACGCGAGAGCTTCACGCTTGCTCCTCCTCGGCCCCGGGCTCCCAGTGGCCCACCTCGGCGGCGCCGAGCACCGCATTCTGGATACGGTTGTAGGTGCCGCAACGGCACAGGTTGCCAGACAGGGCGTTGCGCACCTGCTGGCGGTCCGGCGACGGATTTTCCGCCAGCAGTGCGGCGGCGGCCATCACCTGCCCCGACTGACAATAGCCACACTGGGGCACCTTGTGTTCGACCCAGGCGGCAAACAGTGGGTGCTCTGGATCCAGGCCTTCAATGGTGGTGACGGAACGCCCGGCGACCCCCTGCAGCGGCAGCGTGCAACTGCGAGTGGCGACACCGTCCACGTGCACGGTGCAGGCACCGCACAGCCCCATGCCACAGCCAAACTTGGTGCCAGTCATGCGCAAATTCTCGCGCAGGGCCCAGAGCAGGGGCATGGACGGGTCGGCCTCGATGGCTACCGGCTGGCCATTCAACTGAAACTCGACACTGCTCACAGCTGCAACTCGCGGATCAGCGCCAGCACGTCATCGTGGTGGGTCTTGGTCTTGACCTTGTCCATGACGTGCTTGAGTCGTCCGTCCTTGCCGATAATGAAGGTGGTGCGCAGAATCCCCATGAATTCACGCCCCATGAACTTCTTCAAGCCCCAGGCGCCGTACTTTTCCGCGATCGCGTGGTTCTCGTCGGACAAGAGCGTGAAGTTGAGCGACTGCTTGTCGATGAACTTGCCCAGCCGCGACACCGGATCGGGGCTGACGCCAAGGACCACAGTGTCGAGCGCTTCCAGCTCCGCCCTGGCGTCGCGCAGACCGCAGGCCTGCACGGTACAGCCCGGCGTCATGGCCTTGGGGTAGAAATACAGCACGACATTCTTGTCGTCACGGAACTGCCGGAGGCTGACCTTGTTGCCATCCTGGTCCGGCAGCGTGAAGGCCGGAGCCAGATTGCCGATCTTGGGGAATGCCATGCTTGCTTTTCTCCTTGTTTCTGCCGGGGCATAGCACCAGGCAAAGCCTGGTTTCAGAGACGCCCGCGCCGCTCAATCGCGGAAATGCGCACCGGAAATTTGCCATCGGGCCGGTCCTCAAAATACTCCCGCAGTGTTTCCCGCACAACCGGGAAGGCAATCTCGTCCCAGGGTATCTCGCTCTCGCTGAACAGGCCGCTGTCGGTGCTTTCGGGGCCCACCCCAAACGCACCGTCGACCAGGTCGCAGCGGTAGAACAGATAGACCTGGTTGATGTGCGGGACATCGAACAGGCGGTAGAGCTCCATATTCTGCACCCGGGCACGGGCCTCCTCCCAGGTTTCACGGGCCGCGCCCTGCTGGCTGGTCTCGCCGTTCTCCATGAAACCGGCGGGCAGGGTCCAGTAGCCGCGGCGCGGCTCGATCGCCCGCTTGCACAACAACACTCTGCCCTCGTGAACGGGCAGACAGCCCACGATCACCCGCGGGTTGATGTAGTGGATCTCCTCGCAGGCGGTGCAGATATAGCGCTCGCGGTCGTCACCCTCGGGAATGCGCAGAGTGACGCTGGCGCCACACCAGGTGCAGTACTTCATGATCAGGCCAGGGCGCGGTAGGCGCCGCCGTAGAACAACAGCGGGTCACCCTCGGCGAGGTGAACGCCCTCGACCCGGCCCACCAGAATGATGTGATCGCCACCGGGGTGCGCCGCTTCCAGACTGCACTCCAGGCTGAGCAGAGCCCCTTCGATGATCGGCGCGCCGCTGTCGCCCATCCGGTAATGGCCCGCTTCGAGACCGTGATCACCCTTGCGGGCGTAGCGATTGGACAGCTCCTGCTGGCCGTCGGAGAGCACATTGATGGCGTAGCGCTTGGCCCCGGAGTAGATGTGGTATACATCCGAGTTATTCTGCAGGCTCCACAGCACCAGCGGCGGATCCAGGGACACCGAGCTGAAGGAGTTGGCCGTCAGCGCCAGCGCCTCGCCCTCCTCGTTGACGGTGGTAATCAGGCATACCCCCGTGGCAAAGCGTCCCAGTGCGTTGCGCAGCTCGCGCCCATCCAGTTGCATAGTCATCTCCTGTGGTTGAATCCCCCCGGGGAGGATCTGGCTAAAATCAATCTACGGTCGACAGGGCCGGGGCGATCACCGCCGCCAGCGCGCCGCCCGCTGTTCATCCGCCCTTCTCGCCTCGACCCAGCGGGCTGCCACCGGGCCGTGCTCCTTCTTCCAGAAGGGCGCCTCGGTCTTCAGATAATCCATCAGGCACTCGCAGGCGGCAAAGGCGTCGGCGCGGTGAGCGGCACTCACTCCGACCCAGACAATACATTCCCCGGCGGCCACAAAGCCGACCCGGTGCACCACTGCCGCCGCCGCCAGAGTCCAGCGCTCGCGCACCCTGTCGATCAAGGCCGCGAGGCTGGCCTCGGTCATGCCCGGATAGTGCTCGAGCTCCAGGCCAGCGACCTCGCGACCGCCGTCCTGCCCGCGCACCCTGCCGATAAAGGTGACCGCGGCCCCCGCCTCAGGACTGGCCGCAGCCAGCGCCTGCTCCAGAGCCGCGGGGTCCAGGGCCGACGTCTGTACACGACTCCAGAAACGCCCAGACATCCCTCAGCCCCCGGTCACCGGCGGGAAAAAAGCCACCTCGTCGCCATCTTCCAGGGGGGCCTGCAGATCGGCCACCTGCTGGTTGCGCGCGCAGCGCAGATCCGGCTTGTCCAGGGCTTCCGCCCAAAGGGGACCCCGCGCCATCAAGGCCGCATGCAAGTCGCCGATGCAGGCCCATTCGGGCTGCCAGTCCAGAGTCAGCGCCGCACAGTCGAGGCGCTCGCGCAGGCTGGCAAAAAAGCGCACGGACAGCATCAGTCCGCGCCGCCCTCGTCGCGAACCCAGTGCCCGGACGCGCCGCCACGTTTCTCGGCCAGCCCGAGATCGCGGATACGCATGCCGCGGTCGACGGCCTTGCACATGTCGTAAATCGTGAGTGCGGCGACAGACGCTGCGGTCAGCGCCTCCATCTCCACACCGGTGCGGGCGTTTACCCGGCACAGGGCGCGGATACCGACACAATGTGCCGCTTCGTCCAGATGAAAATCGATATCCACCTTGCTCAGGGGCAGCGGGTGGCACAAGGGGATCAGGTCGGCGCAGCGTTTCGCGGCCTGGATGCCGGCAATACGCGCCACGGTCAGCACGTCGCCTTTGGCGTGCCCCCCGCGCTGCAGCAGCGCGAAGGTTTCTGCCTGCATCTCGACCACCGCCTCGGCGAGAGCCTCGCGGGTGGTCACGGGCTTGTCGCCCACGTCCACCATGCGCGCCGTGCCGGTGGCATCGAGGTGGGTCAATTCGGCCATGCCTGTCCTCGGTATCCTGATTGCGCAAGCCGCGAGTGTATCCAATCACCCCCGGGAATGCACCGTCGGGCTTTGTCGCGGGTCGCGATTCCCTTACAGTAGTCTGATAAATAACGATAAGGATAGCAGCGTGCCTCAGTCCCGGGATGCCTCCTCCGGCTACAGGCGATTCGTGCTGGTGATGCTCACGATCGTCTACGCCTTCAACTTCATTGACCGCCAGATCCTGGTCATCCTCCAGGAACCTATCAAGGCCGACATGGGGCTCAGCGATGCCCAGCTGGGACTCCTCAGCGGCTTCAGTTTTGCGCTGATCTACGTTACCGCCGGCATTCCCATTGCCTGGTGGGCCGACCGCAGCAACCGGCGCAACATCGTCTCCCTGGCTCTCGCGGTCTGGAGCGGGATGACCGCTCTCTCCGGCTTTGCCCAGAACTACACGCAGTTGCTGCTGGCCCGCATCGGAGTCGGGCTCGGCGAAGCCGGCGGCAGCCCACCCGCGCACTCCATGATCAGCGACTATTTCCCCCCCGAGCAGCGTGGTCGCGCACTGTCGTTCTATTCCACCGGGATCTACATCGGCATCCTGCTGGGCTTCATGTTCGGCGGGGTCATCGCCGACACCTTTGGCTGGCGCACGGCCTTCCTGGTGGTGGGGATACCCGGCGTCCTGTTCGCGCTGGTCCTGCGTTTCACGGTGAGGGAGCCCCCCCGGGGACGCTGGGACGGCGGCGGTGACAGCCAGCGACAACCCAGCCTGCGCGAGACGCTGAGGGTACTGCGCAACCGCCCCTCCTTCTGGTACATCTGCTTCGCCTGCGCCCTGACTTCCTTTGTCAGTTACGGCGTCGGCAACTTCTTTCCATCATTTCTGATTCGCAGCCACGGCCTGGGCATCGGCGAAGTGGGAGTCATTCTGGCCCTGGTATCGGGTGTCACCGGCGCGCTGGGCACCTGGTTCGGAGGCTACCTGGGGGACCGCCTGGGCGCCCGGGACCCACGCTGGTACCTGTGGGTGCCGCTGGTGGGTGGCGCGACCGCCTTTTTTCCCTATTTCTACGTGCTGCTGGGCAGCAACACCGCGCTGGTTCTGAGCGTCCTGGTGGTGACCAACCTCCTCACCACCCTGTATCTCGGGCCCTGCATCGCCATCTCCCACGCCCTGGTACCTCCGGCCATGCGCGCCCTGACCTCGGCCATCCTGTTTTTCGTGCTGAATATCATCGGCCTGGGCCTGGGGCCCTTCCTCACCGGCCTCGCCAGCGACTTGCTGGCCCCCCGTTTCGGCACCGAGAGTCTGCGCTACGCCATGGTGATCAGCGCCATGACTGGCCTGGTGGCACTGGGCCTGCTTTGGCTGGCAGCGCGGCAGCTGCCCGCCGACCTCGAACGGCGCCGGGAAGAGGGCCTGGCGGTGGCGTGAGTCAGGCCACCCCGTCCTCGGACACCGCCGGCGATTCCGGTGGCCCCGAGGGCTCGGTGTAGAACTCCAGCATGAAGATCTGCCAGAAAGCCACGAACAGGGCCGCTATCAGCGGCCCGATAACGAAGCCATTCATGCCGAACAGGGCAAAGCCCCCCAGGGTTGAAAGCAGCACCACGAAATCCGGCAGTTTGGTATCCCGCCCGACCAGTATCGGGCGCAGGACATTATCCACCAGGCCAATCACCCCGGCGCCAAAGGCCACCAGCACCGCCCCTTCCTGCCATTCACCGACGGCGAACAGGTAGACGGCAACCGGAGCCCAGATCAGGCTCGCCCCCACTACCGGAATCAACGACAGCAGGGTCATCACGGCCCCCCAGAGCAATGCCCCGGGGATATCCAGCACCCAGAAGATCAGGCCACCGAGGCTGCCCTGAACCACCGCCACCATCAGGTTGCCCTTGACCGTGGCGCGAGTCACCTCGGCAAACTTGCCCAGCAGCTGCCGCTCCCGTTGGTCGCCAATCGGCAGTGCGCGCACCAGCAGATCGACTAGATAGTGGCCGTCGCGCAACGCGAAAAAAGCCAGGTACAACATGATCGCCAGCTGAACGAAGAACTGCAGCGTGTTCTGTCCGACCTGCCAGGCATTCTGCGCAAGCTGACGGCTGCCGCTCAGGGCAATGCCCGAGAGTTGCTCGAGAAGGGCATCCAGGCGCACATCGAAGCGATCCAGCAGGTTTTGCACGACGGGAAAGGCACCGCGAATCTGCTCGAGATAGCGGGCCGGGTCGATCTCACCACTCTGGAGTTTCTGGTACAGCGCCGCGCCCTCCTGCACGAAAGACGTAAACAGAAATACCGCGGGCAGCACACCGATGGTCATGCCCACCAGCAGCGTCACTAGGGTTGCCGCGCTGGGGCTGGTGATACGCCGCTGCAGCCGCTGCTGCAGCGGTGAAAACAGAATGGCAAACACACAGGCCCAGAAAATGGCGCTGAAAAACGGCTCCAGCAGGGCCATGAAGAGCAGGCTGACGGCAAGCAGGAGTGCGAGAAAAGAGCGCCGCTCCAGCGCCGCGTGCTCCGCCTGGTCCGCGGAATTGCCCGGGCCCGGTAAATTCATTCCAAGTACTCCATTAAACTTGACGCTCTCTGGACAGACCCCCACACTCCGCGGACGGAAGCACCCCAGACAGGTAGACAGGCAATGCCATACCCGGACGCACTTTGGCATGAAAACTGAACGCATGACAACACAGATGCCAGAACCGAGTCAGCCGTGAACACCGGCCGTATTGTCATACTCGACGACGAGCCCGATGTGGCGCAGACCGTGGCGCTGGTAGTCGGCTCGGTTGGGCTGGAACCGGTGATCACACCCACAGCCAGCGCGTTTTTCGAGGAAATCGACCGGCGCATGCCCGAATTCATCGCCCTGGACATGGTGATGCCGGACATGGATGGGGTCGAGGTCATGCGCCGGCTGGCCGAGCGCGAGTGCTCGGCTCAAATTATCGTGATCAGCGGGCTGGGCGGACGCGTCCTCGGGGCGGCCGAGCGCTCGGCCCTGGAACACGGCCTGAATATCATCGGCGCGGTGCCGAAACCCTTCTCCAGCCTCGAGCTGCGCAAGCTGATCATCGGCGCGCGTCCAAATGCACCCGCAGCCAGTGCGCCGTTCCCCACCAGTGAGCCCATGGTCTCCGAGAGACAGCTGATGCTGGCCCTGGAGAGCGACCAGTTCCGACTGGCCTATCAGCCCAAAGTACACTGCGGCCACGGCCGACTGGCCGGCTTCGAGGCGCTGCTGCGCTGGCACCACCCGGAGCACGGGGTCATCATGCCCGACCGCTTCATTCCCCGTGCCGAGCGCCTGGGCTTGATGGACCTGATTACCCGGGAAGTGCTGCAACAGGGACTGGCGTGGTTCAGCAACCACTTCAAGGCCTGCCGCCCCTGCTACGGAGCTGGCGAGGGAGAAGCGGCAGACGCCTCGCGCCCCACCTTGTCCTTCAACCTGTCGGCGAAGAACCTGCATGACATCGATTTCGCCGACACACTCCAGGATCTCTGCCGGCACCATGCGATCGACTGTGACCAGGTGATTCTCGAGCTCACGGAAACCAGCGCCATGGACGATCCGGTCACGTCACTCGACCTGATGACACGCTTGCGCATGAAAGGCTTCCAGCTCTCCCTGGATGACTTTGGCACCGGCTACTCCTCCATGGCGCAGCTGGTGCGTCTCCCCTTCTCCGAAATCAAGGTGGACAAGACCTTCGTCATGAGCGCCAACCGCTCGCGGGAATCGCGCACCGCCATCCATTCGATTGTCGAGCTCGGCCACAACCTGGACATGCGTGCGACCGCCGAAGGGGTGGAGGAACTGGCCACGCTGGAATTTCTGCGCGAGGTCGGCTGCGACCTGGCCCAGGGCTACTACATCGCCCGCCCCATGTACGGCGACGACGCCCTGGCCTGGTGCCGCGCCCACGCCGGCAGCAGCGACCCGACAGACAGCGACGCCACCTAATCCGCGCCCCACAGCCGCTCCCGCGGGCCCTTGTCATCCAGCACCTTGCGCACTTTCAGCGCCAGTTGCTGACGCCGGTAGGGCTTGGAGAGCAGTTGGACCCCCTGGTCCAGACGCCCCTGGTGAACAATGGCGTTTTCCGTATAGCCCGAGGTATACAGCACTTTCAGCCCGGGGTAGCGACGGGTCGCCTCCTCCGCCAGCTGCCGACCGCTCATGCCGCCTGGCATCACTACGTCGGTAAACAACAAATCCACTGTCGGGTTCCGCGCCAGCGCCTGCAGGGCGCCCTCCCCGGAAGCCGCCTCACTGACGCGGTAACCCAGGCCCTGCAGCAGTGACACGACATGCTCGCGCACCAGCGTATCGTCCTCCACCACCAACACGTGCTCGCTACCGCCGATCACCGACAGCTCGGGTACCGTCGCACTGGCCACTTCGTCGCGGGCCGATGCTCGCGGGAAATACAATCGAACCGTGCTGCCCTCACCCAGCTCGGTGTAGATCTTGGCGAAGCCCCCCGACTGCTTGACGAAGCCGTAGACCATGCTCAGGCCCAGGCCACTGCCCTTGCCTGCCGGCTTGGTGGTGAAAAAGGGCTCGAAAGCATGCGCGACAACATCGGCTGTCATCCCGCTGCCGGTATCCGACACCGAAACCATGACATATTGACCGGGTATCGCACCAGGATTGGTGGCCGCGTAGTCATCATCGAGCCGGCTGTTGGCCGTTTCGATGGTCAGACGGCCACCGTCGGGCATGGCATCGCGGGCATTGATGGCCAGGTTAAGTACCGCGGACTCGAGCTGACCGGGATCCACCTCGGCGGGCCACAAGCCGCCTGCACGAATCCACTCGATCTCGATATCCTCGGTCACCGTACGTCGCAGCAGGCCCTCCATGTCCCCCACCAGGCGGTTCACATCGACCTGGCGCGGCGCCAGTGGCTGCCGGCGGGCAAAGGCCAGCAGATGGCTGGTAAGCTCCGCGGCGCGGCCGCCGGCCTTCACCGTCATATCCGCGAGGGCTTTCAGCGGCGGCCGGTCCTCGAGCTGCTCGCTGAGCAACTCGGTATTACCGAGAATCACGGTCAGCAGGTTGTTGAAGTCATGCGCCACCCCGCCGGTCAACTGGCCAATGGCCTCCAGACGCTGGGACTGGTTGACCCGCTCCATGAGGTTGCGACGTTCGGTGACGTCGACCATGGAGCCGAGCATGCGCACCGCGCGGCCACTCTCGTCGCGTACGAGGAAGGCGCGATCGATCACCGTCAGCGCGCGCCCGTCAGCGTGCAGGAAGCGGTACTCTTCCTCCCAGTGATCGCCCTTGCTCGCGATCACCGCGTGCAGACTGTCGGTCACCCGCTCCACATCGTCGGGGTGGACGCAGCGAGCCCAGGCCGCTTCACCCCCGCTCAGCGCCTTGACCGGATAACCGGAGAAGGACTCGACGGCGTCATTCCACCAGATCCGGTCGGCGCACAGATCCCAGTCCCAGATCACATCGTTGGTGGCCCGGGCGAGCAGGCGGAAACGCTCCTCATTGCGGCTGGCGGCAGCCTCCAGGGTCTTGCGCCGGTCGATGTTGCGCACCGAGACCGCCAGCCCTTCCGGGGTTGGATTTGCCGTGACCTCAAACCAGCTGGACGGTGCGGGGAAAAACACTTCCCGAGTAGCCTGACTGTCCCCGGCCAGCGCTTCCGCGTAGAGCTCCTGCAGACCGAGCGCCGCAGCCTCGGGAAACACATCCCAGATCACCCGCCCCAAAAGCTCGTCGCGGGATTGCTGCAACAGTTCCTCGGCCAGGGGATTCAGGTAGATAAAACGCTGCTCCCGGTCCAGCAGATAGAAGGCATCTCGCATGCCCTCCAGGGTGTGATACAAGGTATTGGAGAGGCGCTGGGTCTCCTCGCGGGCCTGCATCAGATCGGAGACATCCTGAAAGGCGCCGTGAATGGCGAGCCCCGGCTCCCCACTGCCCCCGTCGCGCTCGCCAATGGCGCGCACATGCCGCTTCACCCCGCTGTGGGCATGCAGCCTGACCACCAGGTCATAGGGCTCCCCACGCTCGACACAGCGCCTGAAGGCCTGCTGGATCGCTGCCCGGTCCCCCGGTGAATAAAAGGACAGGGCGTACTCCAGGGACACCACGCGATCCCCCGAGTGCTCGTGAATCTGCGCCGTCTCCTCGGACCACACCACGGTACCGGCATCAATCTCGGCACGCCAGTAACCCAGCTTCGCCACGCGGCCGGCAAATCGGGCCAGGTGTGCTGCGGCTCGTTCCTCGTCACGCATGCTGACGCTCCCTCCTCAGTAGCCCGCGCGGGTATCGACCTCGCCCTGCAGCGCCTGACCGGCCAGGAAAAGCTCGAGATTGCGCAGGAAGGGTGCCATCAGGCGCTGATGCGCCATGGGGTCACTCCAGGAAATATGGGGACTCAGGTGCACCCGGGGGTGAGCGTACAGCCAGTTCCCCTCGGGCAGGGGCTCGGGGTCGACCACATCCAGGTAGGCGCGGGCAACAATACCTGCTTCCAGGGCCCAGTGCAGCGCCTCCTGGTCCACCAGGCTACCGCGCGCAATATTCACCACACGCAGACCGGGGCGCGCGATGGAGAGGCGCTCCCGATTCAGCCAGTGGTGAGTTTCCGGCGTTGCCGGCGCCGCCAGCACCAGGTAGTCGCAGTTGGCGAGCAGTGCCCGTTCGTCCGCCACACCCTCGATACCCTGGGGAAGATCGCGGGGTGAGCGCACCAGGGCACTGACACGCATGCCAAAGGCCGCGGCACGCTCGGCCACGGCCTCTCCGATGGTGCCCAATCCGAGCAGACCCAAATGCCGGCCGTGCAGAACCTCCAGGGAAGCGAAATACCACTGCTCGGGCGGCTCCTTGACCCAGCTCGCCGGTAGCTGCTTGGCATCCGCAAGCAGCATGGCCATGACCCACTCCGAAATCGGAATTGCCGCGGCTCCCCGGGAGCAGGTCAGCTGCCGCCCCTGAACCTGCGCCAGCGGAAAGCCATCGACGCCGGTGCCGTAGACATGCACCCAGCGAACCCCCCGCTCCGGCGCCAGCAGCGCTTCGCGGTGACGCCCCGCAAAGGCCGTGGTCAGCAGGACATCCCCGGTGACGGATGCGGGCAGCTGCTCCAGCTGGCCAAGGCGCACCAACTCCACTTGCCCGCCCAGGGGCGCGAGGTCTTCCTCAAGTTGGGGAATTTCGAGATCAGTCAGCAAGCGCAGGGGCATGGCGTATCCTTTCACCAGGGGTCGCGACGGCAGGTCGCGACTCGCAATCACGTTGGGAAGGATGATGCCGCTGCGGGCCGTAAAACGCAAAAGGGCCCCTTGCGGGACCCTTCTACTTGGATATGGCGGTGAGGGAGAGATTCGAACTCTCGAACGGTTTCCCGTTACACACTTTCCAGGCGTGCGCCTTCGACCACTCGGCCACCTCACCGTGAGGGCGCGCATCATACCACAACGCGCCTTGTTTACCAGCCCCAAGAGGCCGTTTGTCACTTACTGCCGCGCCAGACGCCACCAGGGCGGCGCAGCGCCCCCGCTGCTGCGGAAGGGATTGATGTCAAGGCCGCCGCGGCGGGTGTAGAAGGCCTGCAGGTGCAGGAACTCGGGAGCGATGACGGCGTGAATGTCGCGGAAGATCTGCTCCACACACTGTTCGTGAAAGCCGCGGTGTTGACGGTAGGACAGCAGGTAAGTCAGCAAGGCACCGTGATCCAGTGCACGACCGCGGTAGTGCAGCCACAAGGTCGCCCAATCGGGCTGAGCGGTTACCGGACACAGGGAGCGCAGGCCATGGCTGAACAGCGCCTCCTCGATCACGTCATCGCCCGCGACCAGCAGGCCCGCGTCCGGCTCGCAACGCGGCCAGCGTCCATCACTGTCATCGATGCAAGTGCCTGTCGGCTGGCTCGCCGCCATGGCCGGGTCATCCGGCGCGAAGGCAACCACCGCCACGGGTGCGCCGACAACCGCGCTGACATCGCGCGTGATACAGGCCAGCGCAGCGGCGTCATCGTCGAAGACCACATTGTTGAGCGAGTTCAAATACAACTTGAGGGACTTTGACTCCACCAGATTGGGCGAACTGGCGGGAATGGTGAAGCGCCCGATACGGCTCTGGGGCCGCTCCGCGGCATCCAGCCAGGACAGCTCCCAGGCATGCCAGACGTCCACGCCCTCGAAGGGCGGCGGCTCGCCCAGGCCCAGGGCATCGCGGCCCTCCCGTCGGGGGATCGGGTAGAGCAGCTCCGGAGCATAGTGGTCGACAACCGGCGTATGCCGGCCGAGCAGGAGGTCACTCTGTTCCATGGTGCCCCCTCTACTGCCGCAGCCGCTTGCCGGTGTTCAGCAGGTGCATGCTGTAGAACCAGGCGATGGCGGTGAACAGCCCGATCATGCCAAAGGCAATCCAGATGCTCACGTCGGAAATTCCCAGCACGCCATAGCGGAACGCGTTCACCACGTAGACCAGCGGGTTGAGCTTGGACACCGCCGCCCAGAACGGTGGCAGCAGGTCCATCGAATAGAACACCCCGCCGAGGTAGATCAGCGGTGTCAGCACAAAGGTCGGAATGATCGAGATATCGTCGAAGTTGTTGGCATAGACCGCGTTGATGAAGCCGGCCAGGGCGAACAGCAATGAGGTCATGGTCACGATCGCCACTACCACCAGCAGGTTGTGAATCTGCAGATGGGTGAAGAAGAGCGACACCAGGGTCACCACGATGGCGACCAGCAGTCCGCGACTGACACCGCCAATCACATAGCCCAGCAGGATCACGTAATTGGGCGTGGGCGAGACCAGCAGCTCCTCCACACTGTGATTGAACTTGGAACCGAAGAAGGAGGACACCACATTGCTGTAGGAGTTGGTGACGATGGCCATCATGATCAGGCCGGGCACCACGAACTGCATGTAGGTAAAGCCATCCATTTCACCGATGCGCGAGCCGATCAGCGAGCCGAAAATGACGAAGTACAGCGACATGGTGATCGCCGATGGCAGCAGGGTCTGGGTCCAGATGCGCAGGTAGCGCTTGACCTCCTTGCGCAGGATGGTCATGAATGCGACGTATTGCTCCTGCAGCGTCATGCAGCCCCCTCTACCAGGTTCACGAACATTTCCTCCAGCCGGTTGGCGCGGTTGCGCATGCTGCTGATGCGGATACCCCGGTCATCGAGCAGATCGAAGACCTGGTTGATCGTCTGCCCTTTCTCCACCTCGACCTCAAGTGTGTGCTCGTCCATACGTCGTACCGTAAAGGCCTCCAGGCTCACCACCTCGGGCAGGCTTTCCACGCAATCCAGGATAAACACCTCCCGGTGCAGCCGGCGTACCAGCTCCTTGATCGAGCTGTGCTCGACGATCTCGCCGTGGTTGATGATCGCAATATTGCGGCACAGGGCCTCGGCTTCCTCCAGGTAATGCGTGGTGAGGATGATGGTGGTGCCCTCGGCATTGAGCTTCTTCAGGAAGTCCCACATGCTGCGACGCATCTCGATATCCACGCCCGCAGTGGGTTCGTCGAGGATCAGCAGGCGCGGCTCGTGCACCAGCGCACGGGCAATCATCAGGCGCCGCTTCATCCCGCCGGAGAGCATCCGCGAGGCCACGTCGCGCTTGTCCCACAGGCCCAGCTCGCGCAGATACTTTTCGGCGCGCTCCGCGGCCAGCGGCAGCGGCAGGCCGTAGTACCCGGCCTGGTTGACCACAATGTCGAAGACCTTCTCGAACATGTTGAAGTTGAATTCCTGGGGCACGATGCCGATGTTTTTCTTGGCCCCGGGAAAGTCCTGGTCGATATCCGTCCCGTAGACTGCAACCCGGCCCCCGGTCTTGCTGACCAGGGAGCAGATGATACCGATGGTGGTCGACTTGCCCGCGCCGTTTGGCCCGAGCAGTGCGAAGAAATCCCCTTGCTGTACTTCCAGGCTGATGCCCTTGAGGGCTTCGAAGCCATTGCCATAGGACTTGCGCAGGTTTTCGATGGTCAGTGCTGGTATCATGACTCCCGACTTTTTCGCAATCAATGAAGCAGGCCATTGTACTCGCAATCGGCCCGGTAAACGACACGATGGACGACGCCCGCTACCTTCAGCACTGCCGCCAACTTTGGCACGACTTCGCCACTACCCTGGAATTGCGCACCCGCAGTCTGGAGGAAGACGAGCCCCTGCGCCAACTGGCACAGGGCTTTTGCGCCGTGGATCGCGGCGAGGCCGATATCTACGAAGACGGCCCCGGCCTGATCATGCGCCTGTTCACCCATCACACCGAGTTCGCACCCACCCTGCCCCGCACACTGCTATGGTTTCTCGGCAGCGACTGCCTGCAGATGCTGACGGACGAGGAAATTGAAGGGTTCGAGACCCTGGAGGCCCGGCGCGAGGCCGCCGCGGCGCGCGGCGAAATTCTGGACTGGGACGCTGCTGCCAGGGATGTCCTGCCCCTCGCCTGACACAAAGCCGGGAAAATTATTGCCCAGGGTATTGACGCCCCCCCGGCCGCTGCCTAAAATGCGCGCCTCTTGTTTGAGACCG